>Ga0181596_10000101_pt1 | contig 80692 bp, 63 predicted proteins | sample 041ome_6_FD_148655 | JGI IMG/M metagenome (GOLD analysis project Ga0181596, IMG submission 148655) | Coastal salt marsh microbial communities from the Groves Creek Marsh, Skidaway Island, Georgia - 041402US metaG (spades assembly) | ecosystem: Environmental > Aquatic > Marine > Intertidal zone... | reverse complement strand
GATAGGGCATTCATGGCGTTTAACCTTCATTTGTTTTTGGCGAAAGATCTGATCACCAAACGTCATGAATGTTCCCTTTATTTTTTATCTTACTGAATTTTAGTCATTATTTGTGGGGATACCTCAGACTCTGACCCCATTTTTTTGGGTTGTATAAGTGGTCGAAACGCATATGTATTCGCAATATAAATTTTACTGATAGTGTTGGCGTGCTAATTTAGCAATACTCCAGCATTTAATCGTCAGGGCAAAGAGGCCAATATGAATAAATCGAAACAATTATTTACGCTCATCACCTCAGAGGGTGAACTACAGGTATCCTTAAAAGAAATGGATGTTCCTGAACCAAAACCACACGAAGTGATTGTTCGCATGGAAGCATCACCGATCAACCCATCAGATATGTGGCCTATGTTTGGCCCCGCGAGTCTTGATAAGGCCACGTTTGATGCGGATAAAAAAGCACTCGTTGCACCAGTACATAAGCCTCTATTGAGCCGCATTAAGTCGCGTCTTGATCAAACATTGCCTATAGGTAATGAAGGTGCGGGCACGGTGGTTGCGGCGGGTGATAGCCCAGAAGCCCAAGCGTTAATGGGAAAAACCGTTTCTATTCTAACGGGAGCGGCTTACACCGAATTTGCATGTGTGCCTGTTCAGGCTTGCTTACCTCACATGGACAGCACAACTCCGCAGCAAGCGGCTTCGTCATTTGTGAACCCGTTAACAGCGCTTGGTATGGTCGAAACTATGCGTATGGAAGGGCACAAAGCGCTGGTTCACACTGCTGCAGCATCGAATCTTGGACAAATGCTGAATAAAATTTGTTTAGAACAAGGTGTGGAACTGGTGAATATCGTTCGTAGCCAAGAGCAGGTTGATATTTTGAAAGGTATTGGCGCAAAGATTGTACTCGATTCCAGCAGCGAGAATTTTAAAGCTGAACTTTATCAGGCCATTGACAGCACTGGCGCTACGCTAGCATTTGACGCCATCGGTGGTGGTGAACTCGTAAGCGATATTCTTACCATGATGGAAGCGTCAGGCAGTAAGGATGCGAAAGGGTTCAATACCTACGGCTCTGACAGCAATAAACAAGTATATATATACGGCGGTCTAGACTTTTCTCCTACGATTTTAAATCGCGCTTATGGTATGACTTGGAGCATTGGCGGTTGGTTGTTAATGCGTTTCTTAGGCAAGCTTGATAAAAAGCGCGTAGGCGAGCTTTATCAAAAAGTTGCCTCCGAAATAAACACCACATTCGCCTCATCATACAGCAAAGAATTGAGCTTAGAAGAAGCCCTCCAGCCAGAAAATGTGGCTTTATATAACGCCAAAAAAACGGGCACCAAATACCTTATTGTGCCAAACAAAGGCGACTAAATTTGGTGTTTTGAACTTCACGCTTTTTATCAATTCGATGAAGGTAGAAGGGCTGAGTGATCTTTGATGTACAAACGACGGTTTAAAGGTACATGAAAGGGCACTTAGCCCTTTTTTATTTTGTTTTTGCCCCGCCGAAATGGGCGCAGATGGGTATTGAGCTAATCAATTCAATTGTTATCAAGTTAAGATGTATTTCAGTTAATGGCTGAACGAGATAAAAGGTTAACCGAGATAGTATGCCTGAAGGTCCAGAAATTCGTCGTGCCGCAGACAAAGTGGAAGCGACAGTAAGAGATACCCCCCTAGAAAAAGTAGAATTTGGTTTAGCTCAACTCAAACCCTATGCAAAGCAGCTTGAGGGCGAGAGTGTTTTGCGCATGGAAACTCGCGGCAAGGCGCTGATTACCCATTTTAGCAACGGACTTTCTATGTATTCGCATAATCAACTTTACGGCATGTGGCATACCTGCAAACGCAATGAAATACCCGCTACAAAACGTCAGCTCAGAGTGGGCCTTCACACCGCGACACACAGCGCCATTTTATATAGTGCGTCTGACATCAGTATGTGGCCAACGCAGACTATTCACGAGCACCCATTTTTACAGCGTGTTGGGCCCGATGTATTGAACGATGCGGTGACAGAAGAGCGGGTGTTAGAGCGACTAGGCTCAAAAGCGTTTAACAACCGCGCATTGAGTGGTTTGTATCTGGATCAGCGCTTTATGGCTGGGCTCGGTAACTATCTTCGCAGCGAAATACTCTTTGCTGCAGGTATTCACCCTTCGCTTAAACCCTCCCAACTAGATGATGAGCAGCTACGCAGTTTGGCGCATCACACCCTAGCGATATGCAAACGCAGCTATGAAACAGGTGGCTATACCGTGTATACCGAATTGAGAGAGGTGTTAAAAGCGCAAGGCGGCAGTTACGAAGGCACGCGATTTATGGTGTTCGACCGTGAAGAGCAACCTTGCAGAGTATGCACCACGCTTATCAAACGACAGACGTTTAACGGGCGACGGCTTTATTGGTGCATTGAATGCCAGGCAAAGAAGCTCTGACAACCCATAGTCAGCGCATGAAAGGGGGAACCTCGCTTTCTATCAAAGCGCATGCATAAATGGGGCTCTCTTTAAAATAGCGCGAGATTCGCCAAAGCCCTCAAAGAAAACTTGCAATTTCGCTGAGTGACTTTTTCTGCTTGGCGTGTAGAGGAATGGTGGCATTTTCTGCCGGATAGCCCGCAATAATGAGCATATAGGCGCGCTCGTTATCGGGACGTTGGCAAACTTCGGTTAAAAAGTTCATAGGTTTTGGCGTATGGGTCAAGGTTGCCAAACCTGCATTGTGAAGTGAGGTAATCAGCATGCCTACTGCTATGCCTACCGATTCGTGCACGTAGTAGTTTTGGCTTTTCTCGCCAGCTTCTGTTTCGCCATACTTCTGACTGAATACGGCAATAAGCCAAGGCGCCGTTTCCAGATAGGGTTTACTCGCATCCGTACCTAATGGCTTAAGATCATCTAGCCACTGTTGCCCCGCACGGCCATTATAAAAACCGCGTTCATGGGCCTCTGCCTGTTCTCGTATTTGCTTTTTTACTTGGGGTGAATGAATAGCAGCAAAATGCCAAGGTTGATGATTTGCACCACTAGGGGCCGTACCTGCAGTAAGGATACAGTTTTCAATAATGGTTTTGTCTACCGCTCTTTCGCTAAAGTGTCGAATGCTGTGGCGACGCTGCATGGTTTTTAGAAAATCAGCACTCCGTGAAAGCATACTGCTTTCTGGGTATTCAGTAAAATCGTCAAGGGGAGTGTGATCGTGAGGCTGCATTTGTTATCTCTTTTTTCTGCCGTTTTCCTTACTTTATCTCTTTAAGGACAGAATTCACAATAAACGGGCGTAAAAAAGCGGTTCACTCAGGCAAAAGTAAACCGCTCTAGTATAATATTTAAATTACAATGCAAGCAGATCAATGACGTTTGAATGGAGGACGAGTTCCGCGTCTTTGTTTCTCGTCTGGTTCCTCTAGCATTTCAAGTTGAGCTACATCATAAACTGGCATCATGGTAGTCACCCGACGGTAAGGAGGCTTACCGCGCATAACCACCTCTTTAACTTCCACATACTCAATCGCTTCTTCACCCACAGATTCTAATTGCGCCACGTCGCTCACTGACATTGTAATCGTTTGGCGTTTAAACGGTGGCTTTCCTGAATAGTCTACGACCTGCACTTCCACCGTATCGTCAGATACTGCGGGAAGAGCTTGCGCAGCGGTAGCGGTAAAACCTAGGGAAATAGCGGTTACAACCGAACCTAAAAGGTAGCGTAATTTCATATCGTGTCCTCTTATTGATACTACTGCCGTATATTGTATGAACGAATTTGGTTCAAACAATACTGATTGGTGATAGTCATACACTATCAGTTTCAGTTGTCTGTGATGATTGCTGAATCAGAGCAGGGGATACTGGGTATAACAATGGCGATGTGCAGGCGTGTAGAATGCCTGTGTATGGTGCAAATTTCGTTGCTTGGTTGCACCAATACAGTGCTTTAGAAAGGTGCTAATACACGCAGGTGTATATAAATCAGATAATTACCATTTGGTCTTTATCTTGCTGTTTAACTGTATCTACAAATAGAAAGCATGTGGTGCAGGCACAGTGATTAAAGCAGCAAAAAAAGTGATGACGTTGTCACTCTCAATCGTATTGCTGCCCGTTTTGGGGCTTGTCTCACCTGTGTCGGCAATAGAGCAGAATATTCCGCTATCGCAAAGCAAAGGCGGTACTTTGTACTTAGAAGCAACCCTTGAATCTAATGTGAAAGCTTCGTTTTTACTGGATACCGGGTCAAGCTTATTAACCTTGAATCAAGCCACCTTTGACGCGCTCACCCAAAATCAACAGCTGTTGGCTACCCGTACGTCGGCAGCGAGAATGGCGAATGGAAAAATACTCAAAGTGTCGCAATATCAACTTAACTCGGTACGCATTGGAAACACATGTGAGGTGGGGCCGGTCGAAGTAGCTGTGCTTCCAAAGGGCAACAATATTCTTGGAATAAACACATTGCTACGTGTTGCACCTCTCACCATTACCTCTGATTCAGTAATACTTGCTGGATGTGAATAGAGTCGCTTCGTTGTTCAAAGCTCAACAACAAAAAAGCGAACACAGAGGTTCGCTTTAAAATCAGTATTGGCTTAATACGATTAATCGTCACACTCGCTAACGTCACCGCCCATTTGCTCTTTCATTTTTACGCAAGCTTCATAGGCTTTTTTTGCCGCTGCGTCTTTGAATTCACCCGCTTTTTCAGCTGTTGCATCATACGCATCAGAGGCCATATCCTTGCCATCTTCATATGCGTCTGAAGCCATTTCTTTGCCCTCATCAAAGGCATCAGAAGCCATTTCTTTGCCTTCTTCGTACGCTTCAGATGTTGCGTCTTTGGTATCATCCCAAGAATCAGCCGCATCTTCTTTGACTTCTTCATAAGCTTCAGAAGTCGCTTCGCCTGCTTGTTCCATCTCTTTTTTTACATCACTTTTTGTTTCTTCGCTAGATTCTGTACAGCCCATTAAAGACAGTAGTAGTGCTAACGCCATTGCTTTAGTTTTCATTGTGAAGCTCCTTTTGCTGGGATAGTGGCTTGTTCGAAAGCCGGTCAACATGGTGTGTTTAATTATTGGGTACAGTGTTCAGTAGGGCGTCTCTTTGCTATCAAAACTCGCCCGGCCAAATATTAAACCCGTCCAGTCTAGCCTAGTTACAACACAAAGTGTAAGTAGACTTTATATGGAAAAGCTTATTCTTCCGGAGATTCAGTTGTAAACGTCAAATGGCGGCGCATATCTTTTAAAACCACCCCTTTTTTTAAAAGGGCGGCGCTTAATCGTCGCTGCCATTTCTTTAATTCGGGTGTGGCCCGTGACAGTGCTTCCTCACTTTCAAATTGAAAGCGCAGCAGCAGGGAGCCAGGGAATTGATGATACTGAACGTCGAACCAACACTGCAGCATACCTTCAAGTTCTTCAAGTGCTTGTGCTTCCAGGCTGTCAGCGATATTAATAATAAGAGCCTGTTGCTTTAGTTGAACCGCAGAAAGTTTTTTCATTACAGGTGTTTCTCTATCGACACTTCAACACTTTGTGTCACATCGGCGCCCTCAATGGTCAGGTACATTAGCCCATCTTGAATCGTCACTTGTATTTGCATAGAGCGGTGCACCGCGTTCGCTAAAGTTGGGGCAAGCGATGCGGGTAACGTATAAACAGATAAATTCTTTCTTGTCTGTAGTTTGCTTTGCTCTTTCTTCCACCAAGCGTCGAAGCTGTTGTCAGCGTAAGAATAAATCATCATCTGCTGACTTTGGTTACAGCCCTTTTTGATGCGCTGTTCAGATGGTTGGCCGAGTTCAACCCAAAGTTCTATTTCATCGCTAAAACTCTTCTGCCATAAGTCAGGCACATCATCGTCAGACAGCCCTTTGGTAAACTGTAGACGTTCATGAGCATTAACAATAAAGGCGACAACACGCAGCATCATTCGCTCATCATTTTCAGATGGATGTCGGGCAATAGTGAGATTATGGTCGTTGTAGTAATTGCGGTCCATATCGGTTATGGATATGTCCGCTTTAAAAATGGTCGCTTTAAGAGCCATGGTATTCCTGCTTTGTTCTTTTGGGGCTAGTCATACGCCCCGAATGCTATGTGAAAAAAAAGGCATAGCACGTTTTGGCGCTATAGTAGCAGCAAAAAGCACGGTTTTGTCCCATTGCAAAAAGTTATTTTCAGTAAGAGAGCGAGGTTCAATGTTCGAGGTGGTATAGTAAAGACTGCGCTTATATAGGTCGAAATGTCATGGTAAATACCCACTTTCCGCTACTCGATTTGCACCGTCATTTAGATGGCAATGTGCGTCTGCAAACTATTCTTGAACTGGGCCAGCAATTTAGTATTGCTTTGCCTAATGACTCGCTAGGGGGATTAAGGCCGCATGTACAAGTAATGGAAATAGCCCCCGATCTGGTCTCGTTTTTAAATAAGCTGACATGGGGCGTTAAGGTTTTAGGCAGTCTTGAGGCCTGTAAACGGGTAGCAATTGAAAACGTTGAAGACGCAGCTAAACAGGGCATTGACTATGCTGAACTTCGTTTTAGCCCTTATTTTATGGCTGAAAGTCACGGTTTGCCCACGCAAGGTGTAGTTGAAGCTGTTATAGATGGCGTAAAAAGCGCAACCAAAGACTACGATGTGAAGATTAATCTAATTGGAATTTTGTCTCGCTCGTATGGCGTTAAAGCGTGTCAAAATGAATTAAACGCAATTATCGCGTGTAAAGAAGACATCACGGCTATTGACTTAGCTGGCGATGAAAAAGGCTTTCCTGGTGAATTGTTTGTTGAGCATTTTAAACAAGTGAAGCGAGAAGGCTTACAGCTCACAATACACGCAGGTGAAGCCGCTGGCCCCGAGAGCATCTGGCAAGCCATAAACGGCTTAGGAGCGTCGCGAATAGGCCACGGTGTTAATGCCATACATGATCGTAAGCTAATGGACCATCTGCGCGACCACCATATTGGTATTGAAAGTTGTTTGACCAGTAACATATTGACGAACACGGTAGCGTCATTACCTCAGCATCCATTAAAAACCTTTTTGGAACACGGTATTCTTGCCAGTATTAATACGGATGATCCGGCGGTTCAAGGTATCGAACTAGACCATGAATTCTCTGTTGCTGCGAAACAAGCGGGTCTTACCCCAGCCCTTATCAATAAGGCGCAAGAAAATGCATTAGCGATCGCGTTTTTAAGTGAAAGCGAAAAAGCCATCCTTAAAGCCAAGAGGAAGCAAAGTCGTTACTCTGACCCCAAAGCTCCAGTGTAATACCAGTCCGCATAGATAATTATCCACTCAGCGAGAGTTAAAATGTTCGTAATCGCGGCGTGTTACCGCAGGTATAGTGGTTCTACATCAAGGTGACACAACGAAGAGTACGGACATTTTAAACGCGCCCTTCTGAATGGGCAATTATCTATGCGGATCGGTATTATGAGGGCTTTAGTTCGACAACAAGCCTTAAACGATTGTCTCTCGTTATGGTGTAAAAAGGATAGCAGGTTACTAGATACAACCTTGGCTGGTTGAGTTGAATATTCAATGCTTGGTTTTGTATGTCTACAATTCGCTTGGCCGAAATACGATAGGGGTGCCAGACACCGTCTTTAGTTTGAAGTTGAAGTGCGTCGCCTACATTTGCCTCTGCAAGAAAAGCAAAATGTGTGTCTTTATGACCGCCAATAACGCTGCTTTCACTGCCTAACTCGCCGGTGTTGACGTGCCTTCCCGGGCCAAAGGCTAATGCGTTTCCCTGGGCGCCCTCAAGTATGAACAAATCGGTATTGCTGTTTGGGTGCACCATTCTCCCTACGGGCCATGTGTCTGCCCACTGCCAAGGCTTCACCTGTGCCCCCGTTTGCAAGGTTTTTGCCCAAGCTTGTTCAATTAACAATTGGGCGAGTTCTGCTTTTAGGGTTATCCACGCAACATTCCCAAACCCAATGGCCACTGTCGCAATAAGCAAAAAGCTGACAAGTAATTTAGACCTAACCATTATGCGCTACTCTTTGGTGTTCTTTAACATGGGACATACCGCAAACAGAAAACACTGAGCTTCACGGGCATAAAGCAGCAGTAATAAGACAAAAGAAATGGCACCAACGGCGAGATAAAAACCTATTCCAGCAGAGGTTTGCGGGTAGCTAATAGTACGCATTTGCATGCCTTGTGGCATGAGGTTTTTGATATTCTGTGAGTCAGCGTTTGTCGAATTAGGTCTTGATCTCGTCTCTTCGATAGCTACAAAACTCGTGTAAGCACTAATAAGGTTATGTGACAAGGCAACGTTGAGTATGTCGCGTTTCACTTCGTCTTCATTTTTCCCCAAGGCTTTTTCATCCATAAGCGCTGCAATTTTTTTGCGTGCCCATGCGGTTGCTATCCCTGTCGGCTGCATAAGGCTTTGCTCCGAATTATCGGCTAAACCTGCTTTTAACCCATCCGTCGAATCATTCGCTAAGAAAAGCGCTTGAATACTGCGTTGCCATTTATGAACCTTACCGTCAACGTCGGTTAATGTTCCGCTCAACACCATACGATTATCCAGCTTAGCTTTGTCCGTCTTGTTACTGTCATCTTGCATCACGTTAGATAGCGCAGGTACTTTTAAATTGATGAGCAAAGGTTCACCTGCGTACAAATCGGGCAGACGTTTAGGGAATACTTCAACGTCATTAGCGAGTTGTATGCTTTCGGGTAACTTCAGCGAGAGGTTGCTCAAGACGGGGCTTTCAAGCTTAGTAAATAAGCGCTGCATTTCTTTTTGAATGTGATGGGTGTTGCCGATAAAAACGTAGCTACCACGGCCAAATTGTGCGGCGCGAGTCATAAAGTAGCTGTTGGGGGCGCTGCCAATACCTACCGTAAAAAGCCTCGCGCTACCGAGTTTTTGTTCAATTAGTGAGAACAGAGCGGCCTCATTCCCTACAGCACCATCGGTTATAAACACCACTTGTTTGATGAAGTTTTCTTTATGTCGAGCATTTAGCGCTTCAAAGAGAGCCCCCGTCATTTCTGTACCGCCGTTGGCCTGCAGGCTATTTATAAAGGACAGGGCGGTGTTTATATTGTGTGGCTTCGTATTGGTGGGCTGACTGAATAATTTTGTGTAGCTAGAATTGAACGCAACAATGTTAAACCTGTCTTGACTACCTAGATTTTGAACGGCGATTTTTAACGCTGACTTTGCATCTTCAATGGGCCGCCCTCCCATAGAACCAGACGTATCTATCACAAAGGTGACATCCCGTGGAAAAACGTGCAGATCGTCAGGGTTAACTTGTGGCGGGGTTAGCATAACTAACGCGTAATGATCAGATGCTATGTTTTCTGCAAAATAGGCCGCCTGCGGTGCCGCATTTTTTAGCGGTCGCCAGCGCAACCACAAATCCCTATCCATAGCGGTATATTCGTCTTTAAGGTAAACACGGTACTGATGCTGAGTATCTTCTGCAGAGTGCCAGCTAAGTTGATGGTCGGTACCTTCAATTGAATCAAGCGCCATCCCTGCGTTTATAATCGCATCAAAGGTAAGCTGATTCGTGTTGTTGTTAGGCCGTGTATCTATCATAAACGGCGTTATTTTATCTGCGTCAATAACTTCATTTGTGGGAAGCGCCCACCCAGAAATAAGTGCTTCGTCGTTTGCTTCGTTGTCTGCTAAGTTATTTGTTACGTTTTCGCCAACGTTAGCGTGTTCAATTAAGACCGTATCGCTTAAATCTCTTATTGGAATACCCGGTATGTAGCGAGGGGTCAGAGTCGTAGGAAGGTGAAAGCTAAATTCTCCATTATCAAATGTTACCTGCTGAATATACTGAAGCGTTACCGTGATTTCCTCCCCTGGGGCTATGTTTGCTACGTGTTGGGTGAACAAATTGGCACGCTGCTGCTCGGTTAAGCTGGCTTTTTTTCCTGCTTCCTTCGCTGCTTCAAAAGCTTTTTTAGCTTCAGGTTTTGGCTTAATTTGACCGCGTATTATTCTGCTGCCGATACGCATTTCCATACTATTGATCGCGGCCGATTCATTGAGTGGGAAGGTGTATACGGCGTGTTTCCACTGAGAACTATTATTCTTGAATTTTTGTGAATACGTGACATGTGCAATCATGCCATTCACATGCAGGTTAACGTCAGTTGAATGTAACAATGCGGATGAAGATTCGCCGTCTTCGCTTTGTAACATGAGTTCACCAGACGCAGCCCGACTTAACGGGCTAACGACAACACCAAATAAAAAACAGAGAATTGATGTGAGTACAAGCAACGTATAGCTGCGAGGTGCAGGCGAATGCTGCCTCTCTTTAGCTCGAAACAAGGGCTTATGTGTGCTTGAAGGATTGAAGTAATCGCGCTTAGGTGTTTTTGAAAATAGCATCTGGTGAGCTCGCAGTCATTGACGATACTCACCATTAAACGCCTTAAATGGGGCGAATTATGAACATGGATTGTGGCATTTTGATGGACAAAAGAGATGAAAAAACGTTGTGATGACATTTAAGCCAAGTTTTTACTCGCCCGCCATGGCCCGGCCTTTAGATTTAACGCTGGCAATAAGCATATAAATGCTGGTGGCAAGTAAACAGGCAAACAGGTAGCCCATAAGCCCTTGAGGGCCGGCTAAAAAGTTATCAGCAATGAGAGGGCCTACTACGGAGCCAACGCTGTAGCTAAATAGCATGACTTGAGTGGCGCTTACGATAAAGCTCGCGTCCAGTTTGTCACAAGCCAAGTTTATCGCTACCGGGTAAAGTGCAAATATTGCCATACCCAACAAAAACAGGCCCGAACCCAAGGCGTAAATGCCGGTAAACGTTGCGGTGAGAGTAATAGCCGCAACGCCAAGGAGGCAGAATAGCGCCATCAATAATGTGCGTCCCAAATATTTAGAGAGTAATGGAATGAGCGGTTGGACGGCCATGGCGCCTAAAATAATAAGTGCCATTAGACTTCCCAAATCGTCATTACCGATGCCTCGGCCTGATAGTTCTAGTGGCATTAGCCCGTAAATAGCACCTAGGGTTAATCCCGACACAATACAACCGATAATAGCGGCATGATTCAGTGTCGATATCTGCTTTAACGAGAGTGGCGTACACTGTTTGATTTCAGGCTGTTCGCTTTTTGCAAATAAAAGTAGGCCAATGGCTAAAATTAGCATGGTAAAAATAGCAACAAACGGAAGTATGCCACTTACGCCAATGATACCTATGCCCAACTGTCCCAGAGAGCTGCCGCCGTAAAGAGCACCCATGTATAAGCCCACGCGTTTTGCCCTGTCGGCCTCATCGCCGTGTAATAGCCATGACTCAACAATAACAAATACCCCTGCCACAGCAACGCCCGCAATGAATCGGGCCACAAGCCAGACGATTGGATTAGCGAATAAAGGCATGACAGCAATAGTCAGTAACAATATGACTAAACAAAAGGCAAATCCGTGTTTATACCCTATGCGGCTAACCAACGGCTCAATACATAAAGCGCCTAAAAGTAAGCCTGTGTAAAAACTGCTAGCAAGCCAGCTTGCTATGGCAGTGTCTAGATTGAAGTGGCTAAGCATGAGGGGGATCAGGCTCATTAGGTAGCCAGACGCAACCGCGTACATACCCAGCGCAATAACGGGAATAGATACCCTGGCGTTTGGGGGCGGAATAAGGGTGTTGTCCAAGGTAGAGCCTTACATCAAAAGAGAGAAGAAAATTTCGCGGCGCGAATATGAGGTAATTTTCGATGCAGGTAAAACGAAAAGAAATGCTCGTAAAGATGCTAAAAATTTATTGTCAGAAGGCGTTGCTCTCCCACTTCAACGCCGTACATTTTGAAAACCTTAGCGCTTTAGGTCGTGCGGTGTGTGGTCGGCCACAAATGCGTTTCTTTCACCCATGGGTTTTTCTTCTCCCACCGTGCTGTCCGCAGTAGTCTGTAGTTCTATTGCTGAATTCACTTCTGCCCCGATAAGAATGATATAGGCTGATAAATACAGCCACATGAGCAAGATGATTATGCCCCCGACAGAGCCGTAGGTTTTGTTATAGTTTCCAAACTCATTGAGATATACCGAAAAGCCATAAGACGCCCCTATCCACAATAGAGTGGCAAATACTGACCCCGGCGTGACCCAGCGCCACTGCGCTTCTCGTCGGTGGGGGGCGTAACGATAGAGCGCAGACAGGGCAATGTTGAATAGCACTAGCATAACCGGCCACGTTAGCCACATACCCTGCTTGGAACTAAGTGCATTCGACGTCACCCAGTTTATGACTTCAGGCAAGATTGTTATACAGGCAAGGGCCACAATAACGGTGAGGATCATAAAAATGGTGCAAGTGACACGAGCCAGTATACCTTTTAAAAATCCTCTACCTTCCGCTTCACTGTACGTAATATTGCAGGCTTTTATTAGCGCATTTGCCCCCTTACTGCTACTCCATAAAGATAATGTAAGCGTAAACAGGAAGCCCCATCCCAACGCTGAGTTCGACTTTTCAGTTAAATGGGTAAGTTGCTCTTCAATAATGTACCGGCTCTCGACAGGAACCACGTTCACCAGAAGTGCCATGTGACTTTGCAGTTCTGAAGGAGAAACCATGAGACCATAAAGCGCAATGGTTGAGCCTAGAAGTGGGAAAATGGCGAGCAAGCAGTAGAACGCCACACCCGCTGCAATCAGTGGGATATTATCTTTTTGAAGGCTTGTAAAAATGCGTTTTAAGATGCTCCACCAATTTATCAGAGAAATCTCAAATGCTGACTTCGCGTGATCTACTCGTTCCTTGTTCATACTTCCTCGGTTGTTTCTTACACCACTGATGATCTATGCGGATTGGTATTAATACACAAAAAGTGAGTACTCGGCTTAAAAAGATTATTAAGGCAGGGTCGGTTGAGCCTTGTTGTTTTTTGAGATTTGTCACTTTTAGCAACAGGAAGAATATTCGGTGGCAAGTAGTTAATAACTCTGTAAATCGTTCATAGGTCTTGAATTTTTGCGTAGTTGAATAGGAGTTCACTACAGGCTTTGTATTTTTTATATTCTTTTAAAATCAGTTGGTTACTGTGTCTTTTGCCCGCTGGTTTGCTAATTGCACACTAAAGAGATAGATAGCGAATCGATGCAGAGTTGCATTCAAATCTCCGTGTGAGATTTGCGACGTTCGATTGACTAATTCTGAATTAAGTCTTGATGAAGGAGTAAACCAATGAGCAGCACATTTAATCTTAAAGGTAAAAAGGTAGCAATTCTCGCAACAGACGGTTTTGAGCAAAGTGAACTTATTAAGCCTAAAAACATGTTCAATGAGCAAGGCGCTGAAGTAGACATCTTAACAATTGATAATCAATCAACCATTAAAGCGTGGGACGAAGACAACTGGGGTAAAGAGGTTGAGGTGGATATCCAGGTCACGTCTGCGAACCTTCAAGAATACGATGCCCTGGTATTACCAGGCGGGCAGATTAACCCTGATGTACTGCGAATGAATGACGATGCAGTAAAGTTTATTCAACAGGCAAATAGTTCTGCAAACATTAAGGCTATAGGCGCCATTTGTCATGGTCCATGGATGTTGGTGGAGTCGGGACTGGCGAAAGGCGCTACGCTTACGTCTTTTCCAAGCATTCAAACTGACCTGAAAAATGCTGGCGCGACATGGGTTGATGAGCAAGTTGTGACACACGAAAAGCTGGTGACAAGCAGAAATCCGGACGACATTCCCGCCTTTGTAAATAAGATTAGCGAAATGATCGCGTAACCATCGTCAACACGCCCTAGAGATCAACAAAGCGGCGCTTACGGGCATCCTTTACGTGCAGTTAAGAGGAAGCGATTCCTCGACTGTTATGAAAGACGCGTCGCTATTTGTAGTAAGGAGAATTTATGTCAAACACCAGAACAAATGAAAACGTCATCGCTATAACCGGCGCATCTAGCGGTATTGGTGAAGAAACGGCGAGGCAGCTCGTCGACAACGGGTTTAAAGTCGCGCTGTTGGCGCGAAGCGAAGACAAGTTAAACATGCTTGTTGATGAACTTGGTAAAGAGAACGCCTTTGCTGTTAAAGCTGATGTCAGCAATTTCAACGAGGTAGAAAGTGCACTCAAAAGCGTTAAAGAACACTTTGGGCGCATAGACGGTATTTTCGCAAATGCCGGGCGCGGGGCAAAAGCGGCAGGCATTGAAAAAGGAGATGTGGAAGACTGGAATGGCATGCTAGGGGCTAACGTCAACGGTCTCCTTTATACAGCAAAAGCCGGGCTTCCATATCTTCGAGATACTAAGGGACACTTTATTATCACGAGCTCGGTAGCCGGGCGCATAGCTCTAAAAGGCTCCGTTTATGGCGCAAGCAAATGGTTTGCTTATGGCTTTGGGCAGAATTTAGCCGAAGAAATGAGAGAATGGGGCGGTCGATGCACAACTATTTGTCCTGGTATGGTAAATACGCCATTTTTCGATGAGCCGAAGGAGGACAAGCTGCAACCTGCTGATATCGCAAATTCGGTGCTGTTTGCCCTTCGTGCTGAAGCGTCTGCATGCGTGCGTGAAGTCTATGTAATGCCTGCTAAATAAGCGAAGGGATAAATTTAATAATAGGGGTAGGGCCAGTCTCTACCCCTTTTCTTATCTACTACCTTATTAATTTCATGAAGCTATGTAAATTAGCCAAATAAAGTATTTTCCTCACCGTATTGCCCCTAATCTACCAGTAGTTAAAAGCGCGTCAGATACGTGAATCGGCATCAGTCTAATGCACGACATGCGGAGTTGGTTCATTTATTTCAAGCTGCCTTAGTAGCAAGGCAGAGGCGCCATAACAATAATAGGAGAGTACGATGTCTAACCAATTTGCGGGTAAAACCGCCGTTATTTCAGGTGCCGCAGGCGGTATAGGTTTTGCGCTGGCAGAAGCACTGGCAAAACAGGGGATGAACATTGTCATGGGTGATATTGATCATATTGCTCTGGCTGAATCTGGTCGCGTGTTGCGAGAACAAGGTTTTGACGTGCTCACTTGCGCTTTGGATGTTACCGATTATTCGCAGTGGGAAGATATAGTTGCCAATGCGAAAGAGAAATTTGGCAACGTTCACATGGTAATTAACAACGCTGGTGTTGGCGGCACTCCAAGTAAAATAGAAGATTCTGAACATGAAACTTGGCGCTGGGTAATGGATGTTAACGTAATGGGCGTGCTGTATGGTGCTCAAGCATGTGTACCTGCAATTAAAGAGCACGGAGAAGGTGGCTGGGTGTTAAATGTGGCGTCTATGGCAGGAATGATGGGCATGCCATATGCCGGGGCTTATTGCGCATCGAAAGCTGCAGTTGTGTCTATGACCGAAAGTTGGGTGGCAGAACTCAAGCATTTTAAGATCCATACCTCGGTATTGTGCCCAGCGTTTGTAAAAACCCGCATTCATGAGTCATACCGAAACAGGCAACAAAAGTATGCCGTGGCAGTCGACAAACGCATTGATAAAGAAAAGCTTAAAGCGGGCGCGAAAGCTGCAACTATGGCCGTCGAGTCAGGTATTCCCGCCACCCTGCTTGCCGAGCGTGTCGTTGAGGCCCTTAAGTCTAAGCAAACCTACATCTATACTCACCCGAACTACAGGCAAGTCACCACAGAGCGTTTTAAAGCGATTGATAACGCGTTTGAAGATGCCGAGAAAAGTGCAGTGGTCGGTCATTTGATAAACGACGAGATTGTCACGTTTTAATGAGTAAAAACGATACAGCAAGACGCTAAACAGAATTATCCAAACTGACAAGTGCATATCGCGGGGTTAATGTCTTTAACGTTTGTATTAGACAACTTGTCGTATATTACATTGTAACTTCAAACATATGTTAGTAATGCTATACGGTGGTAACACGACAAATTCACAACGGGCTTCGCCCAATTAAATACACTGGATAATAATAATGAGAAAGCTTCTAAGAGCGGCTGTCGCTGTATCAGTTGCACTGGCGTGCTCGCCCACCTACGCAGATAAAAACGATAAAAATGAAATTTTCAACAGTTCCACGTTCAAAGCTATGGAGCTGAGAAACATTGGACCTGCCTACATGTCAGGGCGTATCGCTGATATCGCAATTGACCAAAATAACCCATCAACATGGTATACCGCAGTGGGCTCAGGTGGTGTATGGAAAACCACCAACGCGGGTACAACATGGACGCCAATATTTGATGATCAGCCCGTTTACTCCACGGGAGACGTCACCATAGCACCGAGTAATTCAAATATTATTTGGGTAGGTACCGGCGAGAATAACGGTGGTCGTCATATTAGTTTCGGTGACGGCGTGTATAAGTCGGTTGATGGCGGCCAAACCTGGAAAAATATGGGGTTGTCGAAGTCAGAGCACGTATCAGACATTATTATCCACCCCACCAATCCGGATATCGTTTGGGTGTCGGCACAAGGTCCTTTGTGGAGTGGCGGCGGTGAGCGCGGCCTATATAAAACGACCGATGGTGGTGAAAGTTGGAATCAAGTACTCAAACCTAGCGACGAGTGGACAGGGGTAACCTCGCTACTTATCGACCCGCGCAACCCAGATAAGTTGTATGCGGCTACATGGGCTAGACAGCGTTCGATTGGCGCCTATGTGGGGACAAACGAGGGCGCTGGTATCCACACCTCAAATGATGGAGGGGAAACGTGGACAGAGCTTAAAACCGGATTGCCAAAGGGCAATATGGGTAAAATTGGGATGGCCATTTCGCCTATGAACCCAGATGTCATCTATGCCACGATTGAAACCGACAACCGTGGCGGCGGTTTTTACCGTTCAGCAGACCAAGGCGCGAGTTGGGTCAAAATGTCTGACGAAGTTGGTGGCGGTACCGGCCCTCATTACTATCAGGAAATATTCGCCGATCAACATCAATTTGACCGTGTCTACATTGCCAGCAACTACAGCAAAGTGTCGGACGACGGTGGTAAAACATGGACGCCCATAAATACTAAGCGTAAACACGTTGACGACCACGCCATGGCCTTCCACCCTACAGATCCAGACTTTGTGTTGATGGGTTCCGATGGCGGTATCTACATGTCTCACGACAGAATGGCGAACTGGCGTTTTATGGCTAATTTGCCGCTAACACAGTTCTACAAGGTCGCGCCCGATGACGCGAAACCCTTCTATAACATTTATGCGGGTGCACAGGATAACTCTACGCAGGGCGGCCCTTCACGCACAAGACGCGAGGAAGGTATTAAGAACAAAGACTGGTTTTTAACGCTTGGCGGTGATGGACATGGCCCCGCGGTAGAGCCTGGCAACCCTGATATTATGTACTCTCAGTGGCAGCAGGGGAATTTAACCCGTATTGATATGAAAACCCGAGAAGGCGTTTATATTAAACCTCAGCCTCTTCCGGGTGATCCCGCAGAACGTTACAACTGGGATGCACCTATTAACGTGTCTGCTCACGACCCAGCGCGCATTTACTTTGCATCACAGCGCGTATGGCGAAGCGACAATCGCGGTGACAGCTGGACGCCCGTGTCAGGTGACCTTACGAAAAACGGCAACAGAATGCATTCTCCATTGATGGGCCGTACCTGGTCAGTTGAGGCTGGATGGGACCTGTATGCAATGACCGAGTTCCACACGATTGCTAATTTTGCCGAAAGCCCAGTGGATGAAAATATACTGTGGGCAGGAACTGACGACGGCATTATTCAGGTGACGACAAACGGCGGTAAGTCATGGAAGAAAATAGAACTTGATGACATCAAAGGCATTCCAGCTAACGCTTATGTTAACGATATTCGCGCTGATTTATTCGACCCCAATACGGTTTATGTAGCGTTAGACAACCACAAATACGGTGACTATAAACCTTATCTGATCAAATCAACAAACCTAGGGAAAAGCTGGACGTCGCTCGCCGAAGACTTGCCTGAAAAGCATTTGGTATGGCGTATTGTTCAAGATCATGTCAATAAAGATCTCTTATTTATCGGGACTGAATTTGGTGTGTTTTTCACGGTGAATGGCGGAAAGAAATGGGTAGAACTTGACGGTGGTATCCCGACTATTTCAACTCGCGATGTGCAAATTCAGCGCCGAGAAAATGACCTAGTGGCCGGAACGTTTGGGCGCGGTATTTATATTCTTGATGATTACGCCCCACTTCGTTCGCTGACTGAAAAGTCGATGCAGCAAGACGCAATATTGTTTGCGCCAAGCCGCCCGGTTAAGTGGTTTCAATTAGATGATAACCATACTGATTCTGACGGGGACGACCGTTTCGTTGCGAAAAATCCAGAACACGGTGCCACTTTCACTTATTATTTGAAAGACAGTTTATTAACGGCGAAAGAAAAGCGCCAAGAAGCTGAGAAGAAATTAATAGAAGATAAGAAGTTCCCTAAATATCCAAGCTGGGAAGCCGTTGAAGCAGAAAACCAAGAAGCAGCGCCTGCTGTGTATGTTGAAGTGCGCGATAGCGAAGGTGATATTGTTAAACGGGTAGAGGGCAAGACAAAAAAAGGCCTGCATCGTTTAACATGGGACATGACGTTTTCATCAACTACGCCGCTTACCGATAAAGACAGCAAGGACAGAGGTCTAATGGCGCTGCCAGGAAAGTACACCGCTACCTTGTTCAAACGTGAAGGTGCGAAAGTCACACCACTTTCTGAGCCAGTAGCGTTTGAGTTAATGCCCATTTATGAAGGCGCACTTGAAGGGGCAACGCATAGTGAAATTGAGGCTTACGGTAAAGCAGTAAGCGACGCTCAAAAACGTGCTATTTCATCGACTGCGGTACTTAACGAATTGGCTGATACCATGGCGCTTCTGCGCACGGCCATCGAACGCACACCTAACGATGTGAGCAACCTAGAGACTCAATTTGCGGCAATTCAAGATGAGCTAAACGCGTTGAACAAGGTGTTCTTCGGCCTTAAGTCTCGGGACCAAATGGGGATTAAGCCTGCGAATGTGGTGAGTCGTTTACGCTATGCACGTTCTGCACTAGGGTCTTCGTATGGGCCTACCGCACAGCATAAAGATCAGCTTGGTTACGCCAACGATAGCCTGGACAATGCGGTAACACGGATTGACGCGCTACAAAATCGCTCGGTACCAACACTGCAAAAAGCGGTTGTTGATGCAGGTGGTCCGTGGACGCCCGGTTTACCTGTTGTTCTAAAATAGCTCACTAGCAACGAGGGCAATGTTCTTTGCCCTCAAAATGAGTGCGCCCTGCATTTATTTATGGTTTGAAGGAAGGCCTCAAAAGCAGGTGAACGCACTCTTTCTTTTGAAAAATACGTGCGGCAGAGGTGTATTTGCCGCACGTTTTTATTGTTCCGTGACGTCGCCAAATGAGAGTGCTTTTGTTTTTTTCCAGGTTTTCTTCGTTATTCTTTATTGGACTTGCCACCCATTCTTTGAGATTTTCCAATTCTCGCAGCGCGCCTTTGTCGTTATGTTCTCTTTATGCGGGAATGGCTTTAGTAGTTGTTTCTCCTCAAGGGTATGCGCAAAAAACCGAACCTCAAACGCTAGAGCGTTACACGGTAACCGCTTCGCGACCTTATTACGATGAAACGCTTTCGCACATTTTCCCTCAATTTGAGTTTGATAAACGCAGCCTGGTGGCGCCGCTGCACACCAATGAGATGTTGCTACAGTCTCCGTCAGTCTCATTAAACGGGCAGGGCGGACAAATTCAAAGTATCAGCCTTCGCGGCTATTCTCGCTGGCGTATACAAACACTACTCGACGGTGTCCCCATTGTGAGTGATAGACGGGCCGGCTCTAGTATAGGTTTTATTCCGCCTAACTTTATTTCGACTGTATCTGTGCTGCCGGGGGCTGCGTCAACGTATTTGGGGTCGGGGGCACTGGGCGGCGCAGTGAACCTACGTTTGGATGCACCTCAAAATTCATATGTACAAGGCAGCTATAGCAGCAACCAGCGAATGGCGTCGATGAGTTATGCTGACAGTGTAGCAACAACAGACTGGAATATTGCCTATCGCAATGCGAAAACCGGAAGTGATGCTGAAGACAATACGTTGTTCGATCAGTTCGAACAAACCGCTCTGTTTATACGCCACCGTCCCACACGCGGAATGATCAAGGAAGCGTGGACGCTTTATTCAGATAATAACGACATTGGGAAGTCGAGCAGCGACTACCCAGAAAACCGTATTTCAACCTATCCAGATAATCGTCATTGGCTGGGGAAACTCGCCTTCGCAACACACGATATTTCAGGCAACGTATGGTGGCATCAATCCCGCTTAGATACATCCGTACTACGCCCTTTTAAAAGAATTAATGACAGCAGCAATGAAGCGTTTGACTACGGTTTTGATGTAAAAGGCGAAAGTGAATGGCACCACTGGTTAGTAAACCTTCAGTTTCAAGTTACAGGACGCGAAGGAGTACTGGCCGATGAAAGGGAATTTAGCCTAACGAGTGTCCCTTCAGAGTTAGACACCGCGATGCCAAACGCTAAGCTCGCCTACGAAATAACAACGCTTGATGCCCGTGAGATAAACACAGCGGGAATTGTGGATGCCTCTCGCAAACTCAAAAATACATCCTTTGCGGTAGGAGCAAGGGTAGATTGGCAGCGTCAATCGGACGATACTGATATAAATGACACCGTGACAGCAACAAACTATAGCGGTTATGTGGGGGCCAATTATCTGCTGTCGTCCAATTTGAGCGCCAGCTTATACGTTTCTAGTGCATTCAGAAACCCCTCGCTTACTGAGCGTTTTTTCGCAGGGGAAACCCCCAGAGGTACAGTGCTAGGCAGCACAACGCTAGATACCGAACAAGCGCTTAACACACAAGCTACGCTGGCCTATCGTAGTCAACAGCTACAGGGAACAGTGGAACTTTTTTATCAAAAAGTTGATAACTACATTGAACGCCTAACCGTTTCTGAAGATGTTTTGCAATATGTAAACCTTGATACGGCCACGATAAAAGGGGCAAGCTATCAGCTTAGCTGGCAATCAGAAAACGCCATGTTCGACGCGAGTTTACGTGGTGCGTGGATAATAGGTGAAGATGACCGAGGCAATACGGTTGCCGACATTCCCGCCCATAATCAGCGAATAGATATAGGCATAAATTGGAACGATGCCCGCTTGTTTACGGTATTGGCTTATCGTGCGAGTAAATCTGATATTGCCGATGGGGAGCGAGCGCTGAATGAGGTCATTACGTTAGATATGGGAGCGCATTGGCAAATGAGTGAGCATATTCAGCTTCAGGCCAGTTGGACCAACCTCACAAACCAACACTATTACACCAGTGCAGATGACAAAGCGGCATTTGCACAAGGGCAAAGCGTGCAGTTGGCGTTTACCTATCTGCTATAAATTGTTAAACGGCTGTCTGTATTTCTGCTTGCGATATTTGCTTTTTAACGTGGTGGTTAGCATGACGAGTCCTGTTACCCAAAGCACGAAAAGCAAAACAGCTGCGGGCAGGAAAACCCAGAGTTTTGCGCCTTCAAAGAACCAACTTCCATCATGAATGGCTTCAATGGTATCTGTTCGTCGATAAGCCACCTGAAGCACTTCACCGGTTTTGGCATCAAGCTGCACTTCCCAATGGTTATTGCCACGCACTTTAATAATGCCTTTGTTGGGGCGTACGTCTAAGCGGTCTATGTCTTCCCATGTTTTCAAGTTGGCGTCAGGTACGAGCTGCACTGAAGCGAGTACTTTTTCAAATGAGATACTCGGAATCCCGTTCTCTGCGTGTTGCACCTTTTGCGTAGGCGGTTGGATCCAGTCGATTTCCTTTTTGACCTGCAGTAAAAGGCCGCTTGCGATAACAATGAGCACGGGAATAAAAATTACCAGCGACAGCCATAAATGAATACTGCGGCTGTATTTACGACTGTATTTATGGAAGGGCACCGACATCTACCAACACTTAAAACAATGAGCGAAAACATGGTTAACTATAAGGCAAACCGCGCTGCCAGTAAAAACACTCTAGCGCAAGGTTCGTGTGTTTAGACGGAAATAAAGGGCTGCGAATACCTCCCTGTCTTCTTAATGATAAAACAGAACGTGAACTCCCCCCCTCCCGAAATGCTGAATGGATAAAAGTAGATATGCCAATTGCTCCTTTTACGTCAAACAATACGTATTAAACCAATCCTTCCCTCAGAAAAGGTGAGAACATGACGACATCAAGTGCTGACGAAAGCCCTAATGATAAAACAATTAATGAGATTGATATTCCACAGCAAGCGTTTGATTGGTATGACGAATACGCGCATGGAGATATTGATCGTCGTACTTTTTTAACGCGGCTAGCGTCGCTGTCGATTGCAGGATTAACCGTTAGTGCAGTGGGCGGTGCCCTTATTCCTGACTACGCAAAGGCAGAGCAGGTATCGTTTAATGACCCAGCGATAAAAGCAACCTATGAAGTTTTTGCATCTCCTGACGGACATGGTGAAGGGGGAGGTTATCTGGTACAACCCACGACATTGGGTGAGTCTGGCGCTGCGCCTAGCGTTCTTGTTGTTCACGAAAATCGAGGACTCAACCCCTACATCAAAGATGTAGCAAGACGACTTGCAATGCAGGGCTATGTGGCTTTTGCGCCAGATGCATTATTTCCTTTAGGTGGCTATCCAGGCAATGACGATGACGGTCGCGCCATGCAAAAAAGCTTGGATAAAAATAAGATTGAACAGGACATGATGGCGGCTGCTTCGTGGCTTAAAAATCATGACAAGTCCTCAGGGAAATTAGGTGTGGTTGGATTTTGCTTTGGTGGGTATATCACTAATGTTTTGGCTGCAACAATGTCTGACAAGGTAGATGCAGCCGTTCCATTCTATGGCACTCCAGCGAAACCTGCGTTGACGAAAAACGTCAAAGATCCGCTGCTCATCCACTTCGCTGAAAACGATAAGCGGGTCAATGCTACATGGCCAGATTACGAAAAAACGCTTAAGGCCAATAACGCCAATTATCAAGCGTTTGAATATGCAAAAGCACAGCACGGCTTCCACAATGATTCTACCAGCCGTTACAGCCCTAAAGATGCTGAGTTGGCGTGGCAACGCACCTTAGATTTCTTCGGTCAACATTTAGCTTAGTCATGGCAAGTAAAACGGCCTGCTGGGGCCGCTTTTGTTTAGTGTTGAGCATGGTTTTTAGCATCAACACGCCCTAGTTAGCCGCTAATAAGTTTGTCCATGGCTATCGGGAAGTCGCGCACCTTTTTTGGTGCCAAATAAATAACCGTGCTGATGGAGAATGTCGAGAAGTGTCGTGGGGGGAACGTCGGGAAGGCTGATATCGCTCCCGTTTAATTTAAGTGTTGTCATGGACGTTTCCCTATACCAATAAACGCAATTCGGTACGCCGTTGAATTGAGTCAAACGAGATTACACATCGATTTTTAGCGAACATTAATCTACTTTTAACTTAGGAAGCCATCTACTCTGGACGCCTTTAATGTTAAACAATAAAAAAGCCGCGATAGATGCTTTGCGCTAAGTGGTGTAAAATGATTGGATAGAGCGATTATTCTTTGCTTTTTGATACCGCATCCCTTTTTCATAATTACACTCCAGGCCCATATACATGATCCACAACGATGTCTTACGTCGCCTTCGTTTCGCATTAGCCATAAACGACACTGCTGCCATTAGTATTTTTAAATTGGTTAATTACGACATGGATATTAGCTATTTACATGCCGTCATGAAGCGAGAAGACGAAGAGGGATACCTTCCTTGCCGCGATAAAATTATTGCGCTCTTTCTCGACGGTTTAATAATCAAAAATCGTGGACGACAAGAGGGCCAAGAGTTGCAAGAATTAGGCCCTAAAGAACGTTTGAGCAACAATGAAGTGCTGCGCAAAATTCGTATTGCGATGAGCTATAAAGACGAAGACATGATTAGCGTACTTAAACTGGCTGATTTTAGAATGAGTAAAGGGGAACTATCTGCATTTTTCAGAAAACCCGATCATCGCAATTATAAGCCAGCAGGAGATCAGGTTGTGAGAAACCTGCTTCAGGGAATGGTAAAAAAATATCGTCCAGACGCAACGGGTTCTGGCCGCAGCGCGCAAACCAGCCTCAAAAAGCCTGCGGCTAACATGCCAAAAGACAGTAAACCTTCAGTACGTAAACCAAACGAGAGTAGACCCCATACTAATAATAAGTCGAAGAATGCATCATCACCTTCAAAAAAGGTGAAAGACGCACCAAACCGAAGTGTTAACGAGGAATCTCAACAGGGCAAAAAGCAAACGAATACGTCGGTGTGGGGTGAGTTACCGGCCAAAAAGCGGTGAATAAAGTTCAACGCTAGATGACTTCCATTTGCCTGTGCTTCGTGGCTTGTTAGGCTTACCAATACTAATGGATATCGTTGAATTAACGTGAAGGAGAAAATATGAGTCGTCATTTTGAACATGCAGAAGGGGTGTGTGAAAACAAAGACGCGGCCACGCAAGGCTTTGTGTTTAATCAGACCATGCTGCGTATCGCCGACCCTAAACGTTCTTTAGATTTTTATACCCGAGTTATGGGCATGACGCTTGTTAAACGTCTGGATTTCGAAGAGATGAAGTTTAGCCTGTACTTTTTGGCAGCAGGTGACGATTTCTCTGATATTTCTGACGATGCCGAAACGCGCACTCAGCAAACATTCGGTCGTCCAGCTATGCTAGAGCTCACTCATAACTGGGGGGATACGCCTGATACAGTGAGCTATCACAATGGCAATACTGAGCCTAAAGGCTTTGGGCACATTGGTTTTCATGTACCCGATGCTGAAGCAGCGTGTGCACGATTTGAGTCGTTAAATGTACCTTTTCAAAAAGGGCTTAACGATGGTTCAATGAAAGGCATTGCTTTTATCAAAGATCCTGACGGTTATTGGATAGAAATTTTCGACGCATCAAAAGTAGCGCAAACCTGTGCACCGCATTTGAAAAAATAGCACATAGCTCGCGATGCAGCAGACGTTTACCGTTTGCCAAGTAGGCTGAGGTAATTACATTTTGCATATGAAAAACGGGTAGCAATGGCTACCCGTTTTTTTATTTAAAATGACGAGAGTCGATGCTAATTAATTCGCCTCTAAGGTTAGCTCTACACCGCTAAATTCTGTATGTAAGTCGTGCTGAGTATTTAGCAAGAATAAACGGTTCGCTTCAATTTCAGCCTGGTTCGCAAGGTAGCTTTTCACCGCTTTACTGCGTGCGTTGGCCAGCAGAATTAAATCACTTTCTGGAATATCAATGTTGTTGCGCAGTTTGTTGTATCGCGCGATGTTTAATGCGCGCTTTACGTTTTCTTCGTTGATGGCTTCCTTGTTTTGATCCGCACTTTTTTGGCTCTGTTCATGGTTTGAATTGGTGAGATCAGGGTAAAGCTGCGCCACCATGTTTTTATATTCTTGATTAAGGTCAGGTGTAAACACCTCAACATAGTGCGACAAGAGCGCGTCGGCTAATCGACCTTCCAGTGGAATGCTGCTGCCAGTCATGGACTTCATCAGCGAGCTGTCATTTTCACGGTTGACACCATTCTTTCCACTAGACTGCGCATTATCGGAATTATTAGTTGGATCGATTTGCCTGCTTTTTGTTAAAAGTATGGTGTTTAGCTGACGTTGTGCCAGCGCACCTGCGTCAGACATAGCGTTGACAGTTCCTTCAATATTCACCCTTAGGGCTGGGCGTTCTTTAAGGGCTTTAGCTAGGGTATTCAGTTTTTCTTGCGCGCTGGAGTCTAGCGCGTGCTCTCCAAACGCAAATTCAACATTGTCGAGTTCTTCATCGCTGCCAACTAGGCTCGCAAGTAGCGAAAACGGCGCGGTGACAGCCTTGGTAATAATATTGCCAATAGCATTTAGGATAATTGAACCAAAGCTAAAATCTGGGCTGTCTATATCGCCAGACACATCCAAGCCTAAATCGATAACACCATTTCTATCTTCTAACAATGCAATGGCAAGTCCAAGCGGCAAACTTAGCGCTTGGTCAGAATTTGACTTTTTGCCCAACGTTAATTGGTCGATAACTACATGGTTCTTACCTTCTAGTGCTTTGCCGTTGAGTTTGTATTGCACATCTAACGACAGCAAGCCTTTATCAATGTAGTAGCCCATGTAGGTTCCAGAGTAGGGGTTAACCGAAGTCAGTTCAGCGCCTTTCACTGAAAAGTTTAAATCCAGGTCTATATTACGTTTTAATGGATGAAGGGTGCCTGCTAGTTTTACCGGGGCATAGTTGTCTATCTTCCCGGTGATATCCACACGAGCAGGCGCATTGGAACGGGAGTCGATACCGAACACTTCGCCATTTAAACTTTCTATAGCAGACGCAAATTTTGGCGTTAAAGAGTGGTCAGCAAAGTACGCTTTTCCGTTTTCTATTGATATTGCGTTAACTGCTATGGCTAGCTCTTGAGCTTGTGGAGGCGTCTCTCCAGTGCTTGCAGGCGCCCTCGAGTTTGATGTACTCATGCTGCCTGTTTTGCCAGTATATTGAGCTTGCTTATCTACATGTTCGCTGTCAGATGACGCAACAATAAGCTTACTCACATTAGTCTGCTTAGTTTCATCAATAATGAGTCGAGCGAACGGCGTTTGTAGGCGAATGTTGTCCACGCTTAACAGGTTTGAAGCGAGGTCAAATTTAATATCATCCACATTAAAAGACTGCCACTGTAACAAGGGCGTATTGGCGTCATCCAATACGCTTAAGTCAGTAATGCGCGTATTGGCCTTCACGTTGAGTGATTCGAATTTTTCAGCGTTAAAGGCCGCGTTAAACTCAATATCTACATTAAGCAGGCCCTCTTCAAGGGTCACATTAGCGTAAGGTGAAACGTACTGCTGGAACTGATTGAGCAACAATTGTTCAATTGCTGCCTTGCCCTTAATCGTTTGTTCTGCAAGCACTATGCTACCGCTGCTGCTCAGCACACCTTTCGACGTTTCGTTAAACGCCTGTGTATCGGCAGAGACATGTAAGCTGGTACTGTAGGAAATAGGTTTGGAGAAGTCAGTGGTGACTTCGCCGCTTTTGAAATCGAAGTTGCTTATTCGGTAATAGGTGCCTTTACTTACGCTGCGCTCTGTCAGGTCAATGGTACCGTCATTGAATGCAAATTGATGTAGCTCAACATGCCAGGAGGTGTCTCCCGCTCGCTCTTTTGAACTGGCATTTGCTACGTTGGCCGCCCCTTCTTTTTCCGCTTCACTCTTTTGTTTTTGTGCATCCTCTCTTCCAACGTTCGTGCCGCTATTATCTATTTTAGCTACGCTACGGCCTTGATTCTGCACTTCAGAATGGGAATTTTCGCTGGCGGTAGTGTTTGCAGAAGTGGCCTCCATCGCCGAACTTTTCGGTGTGAAAAAACGCTGTAAATCAAGCCCTGACTCATCAAATAGGGCCGAGACTCGAACATTGTCTAAGTTAACTTTAGCAATACTCACTCGCTGTTCTAAGCCGTTCACGCTTATATCGTGTATGGCAAATGTGGGTATGGCAAGGATCTCCTGAGAATTGAGGGATATGTCAGTGGCGTTAGATGAGCCCACATTAAACGCAAGGTTGTGAATGGCAAATTCACCCTGTTCCAAAGAAAATTGAAACGCATCACCGTCTTCAAAGGCTTCGGCATGAAGACTTAAATTTACCTTACCGTCTACTAAATTTGCTTCAAATAAATCTTTTGAAAGTGACCACAGCGGTGTAAGCGCAACGTCGTTTATCGCTATGTCTGTGGTTACTTTTATCGGAGATAATTGAAACTCACCATGAATAGCAATTTTACCTTTCTCTGCGGTAAGTAAGTTCAACTGATATTGATTAAACGCTCGCTTTCTTTCTAACGGGGCACTTTCATTGTTTTCGGTATCCGAAACCCTGTTTGTACTGTCCGCCTTGCCCGAACCGACTAAGGCGTGAGTATCCAAATCTTGCAGAGCAACGTGCAATTCAGGGTAATCAAGCAAGGTACCAGTTACCTTGTCTTCAATAATCACTCGCCCTTCGCTAAGGGCAAAGTTGCGCAATGTAACTCGAGGAATGTGTGTTTTGCCAGTGTCTTCAACCTCTGTCGTTTTCTCGGTGCTGCGTCTAGCTACATGGGCAAGAATGTCAGAGAAATTAAACGTTTGGCTCTCGTCACTCGCATTTAAACGCGCGATGGCAACAACAGGTTCGTCTATGGTTAGCGATTCAATGGCCGGAGTAAAGGTGAACAATGATTGCCAGAAACCAAGGTCTAAAGAAAGATTACCTACGCTAAAAAAAGGATGCTCGTGGTTTTGCTTTGCGGCGTTGTCTTCGCTGTCATGAGATGAATGTGTAGTTGGGTAAATAACAAAATGGGTAACTTCTATCTTTAACAAGAAAGGGTTGATTGCAATATCTTCAACCGCGGCATTTCGCCCGGTATTTTCACTGACTATATCGGGTAATTTTGCCTTTAACACCGCAGGCGTCACTACACCGACAAGAAGTGCATAGGTAAGGTAGATGAGAACAAGATAAGTCGATATCCGAAACCATTTGGGCATTGCTGAAAACCGAGACATTGCATTTTGCATAGGCGATTACGCTGCGTAATTGAAGATGAAAAGATGAGCAGGGTGGCTATTGAAAAAATATAGCACCGAGCAAAAAATAGGGCGTGTTGATTTTTTAGCCAGCAAACGTCAATACGCTCTTAATAGATTACAGAGCCGTTAGCAAATTATCTAGGCCAGTTTTAAACAATGTTTGTGTTTCCTCATCAGCATTTAACTTCAAGTATGCGCCGATTTGAGTGGCAATGCTGGCAATCACGTCGGTTGATAAGCCCAGCGCTTCAAAGTGTTGCTGGAGCGAAACGATGCGTAATGGATTTCCTTGTTGCACGCTGAGGATAAAATTTCCTCATAGCGTGGGACAATGACAAATAACCGAAGCTAATTTACTATCGATTATATAAACCTTCCTTATCTGAGAGAAGTGTCAAGGTATGTGATTGCTCACAGTCTACCGCGGTGCAGCAGCAATCTCTTTAATTGAAATGTAAAGGCGCTTTACACGTATTTTTAAAATTTCTAGGTAAATAAGTAATACCGTGAATGAGACAGGAATTAAGTCAATAAAACAAAACACTAAAAGGAGCCTTGCGCTCCTCTTAGTATTCTGATGAATTCTTACTTGCTCATTCACTTACTTGGTTTTGGTGGAATAATTATGCGCTCTACATCTTGGGAAGCGTTCTTTTCAATACTTGCAGTATCGAGGTGCGCGCTAAGCTGGTAGTCTAACTGCACGAGAAGCCCGGTTTGTCTCACGCCTTTGCCGCCTTGAATACGCGGTTTATATTCCCACTGTTTTAAAGCCACTTTTGCACTTTTATCAAATATACCCTTTGGCTGGGATTTGACGACGGTGACGTTGTCGGTCGCGCCCGTTTCAGTGATATCGAAAGAAAGTACAACAAAACCCTCTACATTGTCTTGTGCTGCTTTCTTTGGGTAAATGGGCGGAACGCGCTTAATTGGTGATGCTTGATTAATCTTAGCGTCTGTTTTAGTTGAGGTGGCAGGCGCATTGGCTAAGGCGGTGTTTATTGTGAACATAGCGGCCATAGACAGCACACATGCGGCGAACAGTTTATTGTTGCGCATGGGGTTTTTTATGGCATTTAAACGTTTGATCATAGTCCTTTTTTCTCCAAAGGTTGGGTAGAGCCCTAATGTACGGTGCAGGGCGTTTGAACAATGCTCGGCACACTGCACAAGTGCTTTTGCATAGGTTAGTTTTTCGTTATCTGTCTTATCTTTCAGTACGGCGTAATCGCAAGCCAGTTCCTGGTTAACTCTGAACGATTTAAGCGCGAGCCAAACGAGAGGGTTAAACCAGAACAGAATGGCGATAATTAGCGCTAACGTGTTCCATAGGTGGTCGCAATGTTTGCGGTGAACATTCTCATGTTCCAATATCAATGCCTGTTGCTGTATTGAAAACATGCTTTTAAATGAAAAGGGAATAAGCACTTTTGGCGCGATGAATCCAAACAGCATAGGTGTGGATGCTTTGCGGGAATAGTGCGCGTTGGTATGCACGGCAGGTCGCTGTATTATTGATGCCCATGTTGCGAAATGGTGCACAAGAACATAGCCCCCGATGAAACTTGCTCCTATTGCCCAAAGGGTAAACCACATTTCAAATTCATTGGTGCTCAGTGTAGGCGTCACACCCACAACGTAACGGGTGAAATTGTTAGCTGGAATGCTGACCAGTGACATGGGGAGATTATTGAAAAGCAGGCAGCTTGGTACTAACGCCCATAGTTTGTACGTCAATGAGACGCCTAATTTAGATGTAAAAAAATGCTCAGAAACAACCAGAAGAAGAAGCGCCAGCGACAAAACAACTTGTTGTGCAATAATCCATTCAATCATTGTCTTTTTCCCATTTCTCTATAAGAGATTTAAGCTCGTTTATATCTTGCTTAGACAAGGTGTTCTGGTTGGCAAAACCAGCGACCATCGGCGCGATCTTTCCTTTGAATAAACGGCTCACAAAGCTTGTTGTTTCTTTCTTTGTATACTCTTCTCGGGCAATCAAAGGGTAATAGAGGTACTGGCGCTGCTGTTTTTCAAAACCCAATACTTCTTTTTTGACCAAGCGGCCTAATAACGTCTTTACGGTTTTTTCATGCCAGTCTTTCTTATCATTTAACCGTGAAATGACTTCATTTGATGTGACTGGGTGGTCATCCCACACTACGTCTAGCACTTCAAATTCAGCGTTAGAAATGTCGGGTTTGTCTGATGCTTTGCTCATTGTTGTGGCGTCTTTTGGGTTGATTACATTTGTAGTCGATGTATTTAGATTACACTTGTAATTTTAAAGTGCAAGGTTTTTTTGTGTATTCTGTGAACGGTCAGAGTGAAGTGGTGTGAGCCTTAATTTTAAACTCGACCTTCTGAGCGGGTAATTATCTATGCGGGTAGGTATAAGAAAGGTGAGGGAAGAGAAAGACAAATTCAAAAGCACAGATAGAAGTTCAAGAAGCCTTGAACGGTTAGTATAAAACAGTAAAGCTAAGCTCATTCGCTTCTAGAAACTCACCTAAAATACGGGCTTGTTGGTTGCCTCGCGGCACCATAACGTAGCAAGGTGGTGTAGGGGCGACTTCACGTAAATCGTACCAAAGCGTATCAAGCACATCACTGCCGCTTTTAAGAAACGTCTCACCCCAAGATGTAGAGTAAAGAACAGATACGTCCTCAACCGTTGCCTTTTGCCGTAGCGTAGGGAAGTTAACAACGGCAAAACATGCAGTGATGCGTTCAGGGGCGAGTAAGTCGTTACGAGGTAAGGACGCCACTTTGACTGGCGGGAAGTATTTACACAAATGTTTGAGCAGATCGTTTAAATCCAGCTCGCTGATTTCGCCGTAATTGTAGTCGAGCAACACCTTAGTATGGGTGTCGATGATTTTACTCGACACGCACCACACCATTAGGGCTATAGCACTGGATGCTTGAGATATTTTCTGTGACTCATCAATAATGCCCGATTTACTGAGTAGATCTCCGGCATAGGCCGACCATACTTCGTCACCATTTTTGAGTTGGCGCATGGCAATAGTTACGGTGTCGCAATACAAACTCTCGTCAAAAGCCCGTCGTAGAAACTCAATCTTATCAGGCTTTTTAGCGTAATATGTGCTCAGTCGTCTTCCCAATACAGTCATATCTTTTTCATCCATGACCTGCTGGTAGTGCCCTAACTCTTTTGAAATTCGCCGATAACACTTCAATAAAAAACGATGAATACGTCGGCTTAGCTGTACCCGCTCGCTAAAACTCCATGTTTGTTGATTGTCAAAATGCACAAGGGCTTTGCGGCTCCAGCCCCACTGCCTAGCGTAAGACGCCATAATCCTGCGCTTAAAGGAAGGTGTTTCGTCTTCAAAAAGTGGCTCACTCAGTGCGCAACCACATTTTAGATATAAACACTGCTGAAGCACGGCAACGTCTTCGGCTTGTCCATTTGCTTTGTAGTGCGCTATGAGCTCGTCAAACATTAAAGCATAAGGATCGATGTCTGCCACATGTCCGGGCGCTTCGGTAGCCCTGTGGACATGTCTTTTGAGAATGTTGCACAAAGGTTGGCCCTCGGCAATATTAGCAAGATAAACTTCCAGTTTTGCCATTTTAAGCACTGATTTGAAAGGCGAGTCCATGGCTTTACCCAGTTGCCAAATTGCAGCGCCAAACAGTTCACTGGCATCTAATTTTTCTAAGTTACCTAAATCCATGAACCAGTCCAGATCAGGCGAACCTCCTTTTTCTAGACTGTTATAAATAGCCATATATTGTTTTTCAGAGGCTTTCTCTGGCGTAAGCCACCAGAAAGGGGCCCTGCCTGCTACCACAATATTGGTGCTGTAAAATTCCGCTTTGAGCAGTAATGCTTGGGCTGAACCTGCACTCTCGCCTTCGGCAATACCGAAATCATTTTGTTTTACTTTATCAATTTCAGACAAAAAGAAATGAACTTCGATGCCGAAGCTATCGTCTGCCCACTTTTCGATTGCGGTAAGTTTTTGCTGCAGTAGTGAAAGTGCTGTTGTCGTAAACTGCTTGCCGTCAATGCAGACCCAAAAATCAAAGTCTGAGTCGTCGGTTTGCGCAATGGTCCCGACACTTCCCATCAGTACAAGCGCATCGATAGCTCGCTGTCTGGGCCAAATTTGTTTTACTTCTGTAAATAAGTGACTTTGTGCAGGAAAAGACCGCAAGAGGGCTTTTTCTATATCGGGTCTAAACGAATAATTATAGATCCCGAAAGGGACACTTTCACCTGAAGGTAGGGGGGCGATATAGCCGGGGAGTGACTCGTGATTGACGTGTACTAAAAAAGGTAGCACGTGAAAAAGTGGCTTATGCTTTTCAGGCATGAGAGTAAGTGCACGCTCAATACGTGACTTATTGTACCTTAGAACTCGCAATAACCTTATAGTAAGGTTTTGCCTAACTGAAAGCGGCTGTGGCGCTGTCATTATGTCAATCTGCACTTCATCATGGAGCCAAGCATAACGCTATTTTGATTCAACTTCCTCTAATTTTCATCGTAAAACGGGGATCTTTGCCTACGTTGCGTCCATAAGAAGGTACGCGCATGGGAAAACGGCCATTATCTGGCCGGTGGTATTGTTAGAATTACTGAAGAACAATATTGTTATAGATTCATTTATCTATTTTAATCATCCCTAAAAAGTGCGCCAAATTGCAAAATAAACCGTAAGTTGGCTTATATACCAAGCTATTTTGTCATTTTCTGAGCCCAGTTTTTTTCGTAGGGTGAGAGGTATCGGCAGTCATCCAAAGGAGTGTAAACATGAATTCAATGGCAGTAAAACAAGGTGTACTGGCTGCAGTGGTGGCGTCCTTTTTTTCACTTAACACAGCAGCACAGAGTTCGATAAATTCTCAGGTTGAATTGGTCGGTGACGTGAAAGGCACACAGATTACTGGCGTTACAGTAAGTAACACCGGGCGCGTATTTGTGAATGCACCCAACTGGCGCGACGGCGTGCAGTTTGCTGTGGCGCAAGTTACAGATACTGGAGACTTTATTGCTTATCCTAATAGCAAAGCCAATGATTGCGTGGCGCAAAGCGAGGTGCGTAAAGATTGCTTTTTAGCTGTACAATCCGTCGTCGCGCACAAGGATAAACTGTATGTATTAGATACTCGTAATCCAAAGTTTCAAGGCGTAGTGGATGCACCGCGCTTGTTTGTCGTCGATTTAACGTCAAACGAAATTGAAGGGGCCTTGATACTCAGCGATGATGCTTATCACCCTGACTCGTATATCAACGATTTACGAGTAGATGAGAAAACGAACCGTATCTATATGACCGACTCGGGTCATGCTGGTTTGGTGGTGTACAACCTTGATGACAACACAAGCTATCGCATTCTGGATAATCATAAAACCACCAAAGCAGAAGTAGAGGCATTAAGTATCCAAGGTAAACCCTTTACTATGACAGTTCAGTCTGACGGTATTGCACTCGATACCTTGAACGGTACGTTATATTTTCACGCCTTATCGGGCTATTCGCTTTATGCCATTAACACATCAGATATTGAGAATGCGTCAAGTGAAGACCTGGTCAAAAAAGTGCGAAAAGTTGCCACCACTGGGGCTCCTGATGGCATGATTTTTCACGAGGGCAATGTTTATTTAGCTGATTTAGAAAAGCAAGAGGTTCAGTACCTTACGCCGAGTCTTGACCTTCGAACTCTCGTGAAGGGAGACGTGGTGAATTGGGCTGACACATTCAGTATTTATAACGGTTCGCTTTACTACACGAACAGCAAGATACAAGATGCGGGTAGGGATGTCAGCGAGATGACGTTTGAAGTTTACAAAACTGCGCTTCCGTTTAATTAAACGCACTTCATAGAAAAAACAGCGTTGTATTACAAAATTGTTGAATACAACGCCGTTAATATTACGATTTTATGTTAGCTTCTAAGAAATCAAGTAAGCCCTGATAAAGCTCTCTTCTATTCTCTTCATCGTATACACCATGTCCAGCTTGTTTATATTGCAAATAAACAGGTGGTTTTCCTGCAGCCGTTAAACGCTCAGACAATGCCTCAGCATTTATCTCTGGAACACGTCTATCTTTTGAACCATGTATGAGCATTACCTTCGCTTTAATTTTATCAACATGGTTAATTGGAGAATAGTCGTGTAATTGGGCTTGGTCATTTCCTAGTACTTTTGATAAATACGCCTGACCTCCCCAGTTGTTCGGTATGTCACTTTCTGAAAAGATATACTGCATATCGTAAATACCCACGTATCCAATCGCGCATTTATAAAGATCTGGGGCTCTAACAACAGACATTAGCGCAGCGTATCCGCCATAGCTAGCGCCATAAGTACAGACGTTTTTACCATCGACATAGCCTTTATCGATTACCCATTGAGTGGCTTCGTTGATATCTTGAATCATTTTACCTCCCCACTCTTTATACCCTGCACGTTCAAATGCCTGACCGTAGCCATCACTGCCTCTAAAATTAACACGCAATACAGAGTAACCGCGATTTGCTAGTAGCTGCGTTTCAGGATCGTATCGCCAAAAATCACGTGTGCCAGCTTGATGTGGGCCGCCATGAATCATCACAACAAGAGGGGGCTTTTCTCCTGGTTTTGTTTGAGTGGGAAGCGTCAAATAACCATTAACCGTGATGCCATCTGAGGTTTCAAACGCTATCGGCGCCATTTGAGCAAGCATTCGCGGGTCGATCCAAGAGCTGTTCGCCCATACGAACTCCGCTTTGAGTGTCTCGCTGTCAAAAAGGTAATATTCTCCGGGATTAACATCGCCACTTACATGTACCAGTAGTGTTTTCCAATCCTTAGTTCTGCTGGTGATACGCACAGTTTGATCACCAAAAGCCTCGGCTAATAATTTATAAGTCGATGACGTTTCAGAAGCGACTTTTGCATACTCTGGCTTGGACTTCCCAGGATAGGTAATTCCCACAGCTGGAATACCATTTTTATCGAGAATGAAATGTTCTATGTCGGTGTCATGGTCATCGAATATGGCCTTATATTCACCTGAATTTAAATCTAGTGAGAAGAGCGTATAAATACCCTTTTCTCCTCTTCGACCACCTAGGAAAATTGACCGCTCGTCCTCACTCGCACCAATGGGCTGAAGATAACCGTCCTGCGCGAACTTGTCGCCTAGATCAGTCCACTCATCATCTTCATTCTCTCGATAGGCTGAATGGTAACGACCTTCGTTATCTTCCCAGCTCATAAAGTTGATATTACCCGCTTTATTCGCCAGCGCTCTGCTGTGACCGTAAGGTAGAACGTCTACTTTCCTTTTGCGGCCATTGTAAATATTGAGCTTACTGATAACCGGTTGCTTTGAGCGGTCGTCGTAATAGACATTTCCAGTTTTCGTCCACGGATATTCAATGATTAGGATATTATTATCATCGTTTTCAAGAAAACTAAGAATTTCCTGACTCGCCAATGTATCGTCTTTGGTAGACATACGACTACCTAGCTTGGCATCGCCCGCTCGGAAACCATAAAGCAATTCTTGTTTGCTTCCATCAACATTGACACCGAATAATTCACCAGTAGGTATAGGCGCATCCAGATAACTAAATTTTTCTGCGTACTCGAAAACTAAACGCTCTTCATTAACCCAATTCATGGTATGGATAATATCTTTATTACCAGGGCGAACTCCTCCGACTAAGCCGAGTGTTTTCCGATCTAAAATTACTAGGATAACTTTACTGTCGTACCTAACACGCGCAGCAATGTAGTTTCCATTAGGTGACAGTTTCATGTCTAGGTAGTCACCATGCTTAGTAAAATATTCGAGGGGCAATTGAGTAGATGAGGCGGCAAACGCTGACAACGATAGCCACACTAGAAGGATCCATTTCATATGTTTTCCTGATTTTTTTATTTTTATTAGTTTTGCACATTAACTAAACTACTATGCAATTTCAATTGAAGAAATCATAAAATCTTTTAAAGATTTAGGGTTTTAAGACTCGTTACTCGTTTGCGCTAACGATATCCTCGTTGGCCCCAAATACATTGCGGGGTGATGAATCCTTAGATATATTCTTGAGAGGGTATCCATTATGTGGTGTTTTCATGAGGACAGTACAATTACTAGTGCTAGGAGGTATAGCCGCCTACATTGCCATGTTGCCTCGCTATTCATTCGCAAAAAACATAGCAGTATTAGCCGTTGATTATCCCCCTTTTACGTCACCTTCTTCCGTGAATAACGGTGTTGCTTTTTCATTACTTCAGCAAAAAACAACCGACGATACTGTAACGTGGACACCGGCTTTCGCACCTCCCGCACGCATTTCACAACTGATAAGAGAGAATAAATGGTGTGCAAGCTTTTACCCTGTAAACAAGGATATCGCCTCAGAAAAAATAAAATTATCGAACGGCTTAGTAACGATAGGGTTAGTAAGAGCCAAACCCAATGCGGGTGATTTTGAATGGACGCACCTTTCAGATCTCGCAGGCCATTCTGTGGCTTTGCTAAGAACGTCACATGAGTCAGAGTTTTTTAAGCAATTTATTGATGCAGGGCTTAATGTTATCGAAGTGGAAAGCGTAAAAGCTGGTGTTGATATGGTGCTGAGAGGACGGGTGGACTTTAGTTTAGCGGATAATATTAGTGCTAACCTGAATCCGGATCTTCAGTTTTCTAGAACCGCCCTAGAAAGGACTAATATTACGCTGTTCGTGAACCCTAACTGTGACTTTCCTAAGTGGTATAAAAGTTAAAACTTAACGTTAGTGCACGAGAACACGGGTTTGAACTGTTTAATATTGCTCAGTCAGATGAAATCTGTCCAAGGGCGATGATTTTTTCGAACGGTGTGGTGTCGGGTAATGTACCTAAAGCAAAGCCACCTGCTTTGCTAAGCCTAGACTCACAGAATGCATGAGTAATATCGACAAGTGCGTCGTTATCGGCAAGTGATGTGCACGTTGAAAGCAATGAGCAAGCTTGAAGGGCTATCGCCATCTGTTCTGTTAGATAACGGCTGCGCGATTCCATATTTTGCGTATTCGATAACACGTCAAATAGCGTGGTAACATGATTGTCATAGTGTTTATTTTTGCCCTTTTGCCCGTTAAGTTCCTTAAACAAGGCTTCCTTTACATTGGGCTCTTTATTCAGAGCGCGTAAAACATCTAAACATTGCACGTTTCCGCTTCCTTCCCATATGGAGTTCAGTGGCGCTTGGCGGTAATAACGTGGCATGGGGTGTTCTTCAACGTAACCAATACCGCCTAAACATTCTTGTGCTTCGTTCACAAACATGGGGGTACGTTTACATATCCAATACTTTCCAATGGCGGTTGCAAGTCGTGAAATGGCACCTTCGTGTTGATCGCGAGAAGCACTATCAACCGCTTTTGCAACGCGCAAAGTGAGCGCAGTAGCGGCTGCGCATTCGATGGTAAGATCTGCCAATACGTTTTGCATAAGGGGCTGATTGGCGAGCGTTTTGCCAAAGGCGTCGCGGTGACTTACATGATGTAAAGCATGTACGAGTGATTGCCGCATAAGCGCCGAAGATCCAATCATGCAGTCTAGGCGTGTGAGCGATACCATCTCAATGATAACAGGCACGCCGCGACCTTCCTGACCAATTAAGTATGCGGTGGCGTTTTGGAACTCCACTTCAGATGAAGCGTTACTCCAATCGCCTAGCTTGTCTTTTAAACGCTGAATTCGCACATTATTACGTTCACCATTTTCGAGAAACCTTGGCAGTAAAAAGCAGCTTAGCCCACCTTCTGCTTGTGCGAGAATGAGATGAGCGTCGCACATAGGCGCAGAGAAAAAGAACTTGTGACCTATAACACGGTAGCTGCCATCAGCTTGCTTTGCCGCTGTTGTGGTATTGCGCCTAACATCAGAGCCGCCTTGCTTTTCTGTCATCCCCATACCTATGGTAAGCCCATGTTTCTGACTTGCTGGCAGTGAGCGGGGATCATAGATACCATTTATCGTTTTATCTAGATAATATGCGGGCAACTTTTCACCATGCCGCATAGCGGGTATTGCAGCGTGGGTCATGGTCAATGGGCACGATGTGCCAGCCTCCGCTTGGTAATGCATAAACATTAGCGCGGCGCGGATGGTGTGTGCTCCATCAATGCCTTCATGCTTCCATGAATAATTGTGTACATTGTGCTGCATCGCACTTTCCATAAGTGCGTGATAGCTTGGATGAAATGTTACATGATCAATACGGCGACCATAGCGATCAAATGTATGCAGCTCAGGCTTATTCTTATTGGCAAGTTCACCGTGAGCCATAAGTGTATCGCCGGCCAATGCGCCGTATTTAACTAAAAGTGCTTCGTCATTCTGATGAGAGTGAGGTAAATACTGACAAACTAAGCTGCGCAACAAAGGGTCATCGCTCCACAGGTTGTAGGGAGCAAGAATAGTGGGCTGATTCTCTACAATATGGGTAGTAAAACGGTCAGCGATAGTCATGTTTTTGTCACCGAATATAAGCACCTGTTCAAAGTTACCACAGTAAAACATTACTTATTAAGTTTCAAATTGATATTTAATGTAATGTTTGTGCAAGCGTCACCTTTATATAATGATGGACGAGTCTCTCTTGGTTGTAATTTAGCTATAGAGCGTCTTAGGTAGGCACATCTAACACTTAAGTGAGTAAAAGGGAACGTTAGGAGAAACGGCCCTGATACGGCGTGAAAATTAAGATGAACATGAAGAAGTACTAAGAATTTGCAACAACTAACAGAAAAAAAGCCTGTCGCACGAAAGCTTCTGCTTAAATTGCTTGGCTCCCGTGACAATATACAAATGAATGCGAGCGCGGCTGTGCGAGTGGGGGCGTTGTTTGGTATTTCGGAGAATAATATTCGAGTTACGCTTACTCGCTTGCATTCCACGCAGTTAATTACGTTGGTAGAGCGCGGCTATTACCAGCTCGGTGAGATGGGGAAAGGGTTTGCAAAAGAAATTCATCACTGGCGAGATGTGCAGCACTACCTGAAACCTTGGCGACACGACTGGGTGGTAGCGCAAACCAATATGCTTCCTAAAAGCGATAAGAAACAGCATAGAACAAATGAGCGTGCCCTCAAACTCATGGGGATGAAGAAACTGATAAGCGATATGTATATCAGGCCAAATAATTTGTCAGGGGGGGCAGCAGAGGTAAGAGAAAAACTTGTTGCTCTTGGATTGTCCGATAAAGTCATGGTGTTTACTGCAAGCGACTTTGAAAGTGAAATGCAGAAGAAAGCTATGAAGTTATGGGCTCACCTTAAGCTAGAGGCGCTTTATCGAGACGGTTGTATTGAAATAGAGCGCTCGTTAAAGCGAATACCATCATTAACGCTTGAAGAAGCGACGAAAGAATCTTATTTGATAGGTGACAGAGCGCTGTATCATTTGGTGTTTGACCCTTTATTACCCTCTCCGCTAGTTGATGTAGCGATGCGCGAGCATTATCGAGAGCTGGTGAAGCAATATGATGATACGGGCGCAGAGATATGGCATCGCTTTTTAAATCAAAATTAGGTTAGTCACTTTGCAATTAGAACGGAAGTAGCCGAAATGGAAGTAAATATGACCGCATCAAGACCCTTGTTTAAGCATATACGCAATCATACAGCGCTTTTCAGTGAGCTTTCTCAATACCGGAATGCGGCGGTGAATACATTGGGATTTACTGGTTATGAATTTCATAAAACCCCAAAGTTTGTCACTGAAGACGGCAGCCGACTCACTATTGAGCCGGAGCGCAGCATTGTATTGCCAAGGGTGAACGTACTATCAGGCTTGAAAAACAAGCTTACGGCAGCTATTCCAACGTTGCATATGGTAGAGCACAGTGAAATAGGTTATCGCTATCCAACGGCTGCACTAGCAGGGCTAGACGCGCCGTTCATTAAACGCATGCGGTCGGAGTACTTTCATAAAGTGGATGAAGATAGAAGTATTTGTCGCCCAGTGAATTTGTCATACGGTATTAAAAGTCGAGGAAAGGCCGACAACAGGCAAGAATATGAAGTATGGATGCCTGATGAAGCGCCAGATCAGAGTCCGCTTCCTCTGCTGATTGATGCCTACGGCGAAGATTTGCCTAATGACGTTAGGCACTTCGCTGAACAGCCTTCTAAAGTCCATGGCTGGATGGGGGTTAAACGGGCCGCTTTTGAAGCGCTTTATACCAACAAAGTGCACTGTGGCGATTTGATTGTCTGTATTGCCATGAGCGTAGACGCTTACAACATAGGAGCTAAGCCTGATTTAGCTTATTCTCCCGAGGCGGAAAGTTCTATTGCTGTTAGCAACGCTGAATTTGAATGGGAAATAGAGGGGTATTATGCACCGCGAGACTGGAGGTTTGATCATGATGAAGTGTGGGCGGCTATTAACCACACGTTAGAAGCCATTAACGACCCCCTCGATAATTTATACGGAAACCAGATAATACCTATTGCTGAGAGTAAGACAGAGCGCATTTTGTCAACGCTTAAGTCGCTTGGCGTTGGGCAAAAAGAGGTCGACGAACTGAATCTACAGCCATGGGAGTTCATGCTTACTGAAAGTGAGCACAGAGTGAAAGCTCATGATCCCAGCCGCTCCGTTAATTTACTGGGTAGGCTGAACCGCCTGTTTTACCAACCAGAACAGCAGTTACCTTCACTTAATTGGATGCACGATCTCATTTTATAAGTTAAGACTTGTAAGGCTACACAGGTGACCTATCTATGCGGACTGGTATTACTACTTCTCAATAACAAAAAGAAGCGCGCTGAAGGCAATGTCGAGCGCGCTCTTTTCCTTTTCTTCTGCGCTCAATCTGTAACAAAAAATACGCATACGTAAAATTTTATAAAAATTATTTGTATTTTTGTAAATAAATTTCATTTTTATCGTAATATGTCTTAAATATTTACTATTTATGTAATTAAATTACAGAAATTGCTTTATTCTTTGAAAGTTTTGTTCATAATGTACTCATCATCTAGGTGATATCTAATTTAGTTACAAAATAGGAATTCAAAAATGAAACTGTCTACTTTCGCTATAGCGCTAACCTTATCTGTTGCAGCGGCTCAATCCTTTGCAAAAGATGTGGTTCTCAAGCCCATTGCCGACAACATCGAAACACAAGCTTGCTTAACTGCCGCTAAAGAAGGTTTTGGTCCTGCACTGCGTCTTATTCGTGCCAATGGCTTTAATGCTGAAGAGTTCAGTGCATCTGTTCGCTGTAACGGCGAATCACTTCGCACTTTCGCTTACATGTACAGAAACAACAAGGCGACTGAAAACGCGAAAACAGTGGCACTTGTCGCAAAGAACCAAGACGTAGCCTCTCAAGCTTGTTTAGAAGCGATTTCTGTTGGTAAAGAAGCTGCACTGGCGAAGTTTGGTCTAGAAGGTGAAAACATCATCTGTAACCACAAAACAATCTCTGACTTTGTTCGTGAATACAGCGCAGAGAACGTAGTCGTACGCAAAGTCGCGGAATAAGACCACGTTTTAGGATAGCAACCTACTGCTAATACTTTGTACAGTTTCATGGCCTTTTGTTTGAAAAGGCAAAAGGCCTGACACTTTACGCTTTTTAAGCTTCTATCTCTCCAATTCCTTTGCTCACTTTGGCTGACTATCTAGCCTCACAGCGTTCCTTTTTACGTAAGAATATTAATGAAAAATAGACGTTATAATTCGCATGCCGTTATTGATTAACGTCAGAATGGATTAAATGAAACGCCGTTTGCCTGCCATCTAAATAAGTCACAGATTTACCGTCAAAAAACGCATCCTCTTCCAGCATAATGCGTATCTCTTTGTTCCATTCTTCAATAAAGCTTGCCGCATTAAGTTCTATTGAATACGCCGTTTTTCCAAACATTGGGTAGTCGCCTTGAATAGGTACACCTTCCTGTGCGTCCCACATACCTATCGTTGGGCCAGCCGCATGCCCGTGAAAACCGAGCGGGTGGGTATAAATAGCAGGCGTGATCCCTTGTTCAATAGCTTGCTGTCGCGACATACTCAAAATAGTATTTCCCGTTCTGCCTACTTTAAAATTGTTGGTTAAAATATCTTGCAATCGGTTTCCGGCTTGTAGGGCGTTTTTAAGTGATGCCGGCGCGTCTTTCTCGCCTGGTTTTAGCACGTAAGCATGCTGCTGTTGATCGGTGTTGAGTCTTAGGTAAGTAATGCCGAAGTCAACGTGGATTAAATCTCCTGGACGAATGATATTCTCGCCAGGGCGTTTGCTAAATGCAGCGATTTGATCAAACACTTCATTGTCTTGACGTTGGATTGAGACCGTAGGATGAAACCAATTCGTTAGCCCTAGAGCGCGCGTTTGGTCGCGAAGCCACCATACAACATCGTCGGTCGTAGTCACGTTGGGGGTAATGACCTCATTTGAAAATGCCGTCGCTATCAAAGAATGACCAATTTGGGTAAGCACTGGGTAATACTGCATTTCCAAGTCACTGCGCGTTTCTAACCAACCTATTGAAAGCTTTTCGCCGCTCACCACCCGACTTTTAAGTTCTTCAGAAAGCATGGCCATGAATTTTTCATATTCGGTAGACGTCATGCCGTCAGCAAGTGCAAATGCATCAGAGGTATTAATGGCAATTTTGGCGGGATTTCGTGATTCAATAATGTGTTTCAATGCCTGCCACTGATCAGGTTGTGCTTCCTTGTCCCAGGCTTTTTTAAATAGTGAACCAACCGCATATCTTGCCACGGCCAGACGCTCTAAAGGCTGGCCGTCGCCTGGGTTGTAAATGACTAACATGGTATGGCGTCTAGCGGATATCCACGTAGAAGGCAGCATGGTTTTTAATACGGGGTCTTCGTTGTACTCTCGTGACATCAGCACCCACATATCGATGCCTTCTCGTGCCATAATTTGGGGCAATACGGAATTGAATCGTTCTGCAGTGATCCTATCAATTAGCTCGCTGCGTTGCTTCATACTCAGTATGTTATTTGCCCACGAGGTTGCCGATAAAGCTAACATCACCAAACCTATACTTATCGCTAGTACCTTTCTCATCCATGTTTCCTGTCTGTTGTTATTTTTGTGGTCACCGTGCGCGTGTCTCTTCGGTCAATAAAATGAAAGAGTAAAACGCGCACCAGTGAAGTTACGTTAATTTAACATCATTACTGAATTTTGAGCTAGGTGAAACCTGTGTGCGCTATGTGTATGAGACGACCTCAATCTCAATATTTTCCTGGGCCATGAAATAAAAGCGTTTACCTGGCTCATAATCACCGTGGTTAAAAGTACTATAGTTAAGTGCCAAAACCCGTTGTTCCGTTTCGTTCAAATCAGGCACGACAATGCCGATATGATTCACATAGGCTAGGGTTTTATAATCGATCTCTACCTTATTAACGGTTTTAGGTCTGTATAGCGCAAGGTAGTCTTTATCGTTTCCTACGTGAACGGTGTAGCCGTCATTTTTCGCGCCGCCGCTCCATCTCACTTTCCAGTCAAAGAGTGTGCAAAGCAAGTTCGCTAGTTCATCTGGGTTTTCAACGGTGATATTTGTATGCTCTAAGTATGCAGTGGTCATGTGTTTTCCTCGTGTAGATAATCAACGAGAAACAGCTTAATATCTAAAGTTAACTTTAGATCAAGCGTTTTTAAAGCGGCATTTGATAATTGTAAAAAGAGAGGCGCAATGGCACCGGAACCCATGGTAAGTATTGGATTTATTGCTAAGCGTACTGGCAATGCAGTTTCCCTTATTCGCTATTATGCCAATGAGGGACTTATTCCTTCTGTGCGCACCAGTGGTGGGAATAGAGTATTTCCTCGTTCTGTCATTCGCAGAGTGTCTTTTATCTTAATCGCGCAAAACATGAGTTATTCCCTCGCGCAAATAAAGCACTTATTGTCCACACTGCCTGATAATAGGACACCAACACAAGCGGACTGGGCAAAGCTAAGTACAGTATTTAACCGACATATCGAAGAAAAGATAGCGGCACTGACTAGTTTGAAAACGTCGTTAGAGGGCTGTATTGGCTGTGGATGTTTGTCATTAGAACGCTGTAGGCTTTACAATACCAATGATAAAGTAGCAGCCCGAGGCAGTGGCGCCCAGTTGCTCGATGAAAATGTACAATCTCAGTTTTTAGTTTCACACAAAAAGTAGCGCTTCATGCATTCAAAAAACCTCCACAAGAGCGGCTATCCGATGGATGCGCTGTGCCTGTCATACCCAGCGCTTAAGCCGTTTCTTGTGAGCGCCAAAAGCGGCAATACCAGTATCGATTTTACTAATCCACAAGCCGTAAAGGTGCTTAACGCCGCCTTGCTGCATCACTATTATCGGCTTGATTATTGGGATATCCCTGAGGGCTACTTATGTCCGCCTGTGCCTGGCAGAGCCGATTATATTCACAGCATTGCAGACTTATTAAAATCAACCTGTGGCAGTGCACAAGACGCTCGGGGGCTGGACATCGGCGTGGGGGCAAATGCTATCTATCCCATTATTGGCGTCACGTCCTATGACTGGTCGTTCGTAGGCAGTGATGTTGATGATGTCGCGGTAAAAAATGCTAAAACTATTGCCAGCAAAAATAGTGTGTTGATGAACAAATTCCAAGTGCGCAAACAAGCCAATAATACGCATATCTTTAATGGTGTGATTGAAGGTAATGAGCGCTTTACCTTTACTATGTGTAATCCACCTTTTCATAAGTCTGCGCAGGAGGCGCTGTCGGGCACCCGCAGAAAAACATCCAACTTGGCCCGCAATAAACAAAAGCGAAGGGGAGGAATACCCAAAGACAATCAAGCTCAAGGTTTTGGCTATGGCACAAGTTTGTTGGAACGAAAAAATCGAGACCAAGCAGTAAACTTGAACTTTAGAGGCCAAGCGAATGAACTTTGGTGCGAAGGGGGGGAGCTTGCTTTCATTCAACGTATGGTGGAAGAGAGCGTTTTGGTTAAAGAAAACGTAGTATGGTTCACCTGTCTGGTGTCTAAAAGTGCGCACTTAAAAGCCATTAAAACGAGCATTAACTACCATGGTGCTACGCAATGCAAAGTGATTGATATGGGGCAGGGAAGCAAGCTAAGTCGCTTTATTGCATGGTCTTTTTCTCTCTAAACTTATACGAATGTTGATTTGACAGGGTTTGTTATATGAACAACTATTGACGTATTGTTTCGCTGTTAGCTCGCAACGTCATATCATTATGAAATTAAAGTTCTACGCGTCATCTGTTGTTTTATCTGAAGCAAGATGAAGAACCAAATCGTATCTTTGATAGTTACTCTCTGTTCTTTTCTTTTTGCTTTTTCAATGTTTGGTATTGTGAGCAATGCTTCAGCCAGTTCAAGCTATCGGGTTGAGCAATGGAACGTGGCCGGCGTACCTACGTATGAGGAGGGGCAATACGTTGCAGCAAAAGGACTTCCGCAGATCTCCATCAAAGCGATAGTGAAAGACAAGCAAGGATTTTTATGGCTTGGTACAGAAAACGGGCTTGCAAGGTTTGACGGACGCAGGTTTGAATTTTTCAACAGCATTAATACTCCAGAGTTAGGCTCCAATTGGATTAACTCACTGTTCTTAGATAATACAGGGCGTCTTTGGATAGTGACAGGAAGTAGACTGGTGAGTTTCGCTGATGGCAAGTTTGAGGCAGTAGATACAGACTTTGATGACAGGCCGATCAGACAGGTCATCGCCGATACTAAGAACAAGGTATGGGTGATAACAGATTCACTGTGGTTACGCCATGAGGATAAAGTTAATTCTGTTAACTACGTCAAAGATGAGATTACATCGTCTTACTTCGATATGCACAACCTGTGGCTACTAGACTTCCAGGGTAATTTGCTACAGACAAGCCTCACATCATCAGTGCGCGAAAAATGCCGCTATCCAATTGGCGTTTCAGGTGAAACAGAGCGCTTAATAATACAAAATAACATTGCCTACCTTTTAAAGGAGCAAACACTTCATCGTTTTAAATTGTCTCCTGACCACTGTTCTTTCGAGGTTATGCCAACCATTGCAGAGCACAAATTCAAGAACTTATTTAAGCGGCAAAATGGTGGTGTGGTAGCGATTTCGGATGAAGGTCAGCTTTTTGAAATCACTGCAAAAGCAAAACCAGCGCTTAGTGACCTAACCTCATTCATAGATAAAAAGCTTTTGCTCGACAATAGTGTGCTGCTCAATGACGATGCCGTGTGGTTTCTGGGAACCAAAACAAACGGATTAACGATTTATTGGCAAACAAATGCGAAGCGTGTGGCGCCATCTCAGGATATTTACCATGCTCGAGTATGGTCTTTTTATGCAAATGAAGAGCGCCTGTATGCTGCGACCAATAATGGCGTATTTATTCGTAATTCAAAAGATGACTGGTCATTGGTCGTTCCACCAAGCGCAATCGAAGGCAACGACGCTTATAGTTTTTTTGAAGGGCGCGAAGCGCTGTGGGTGGGAACTCGCAAAGGTCTTTTTAAGGGGCGAAAGGGGGATACGCAGTTTAGCCCAGTACCTGAATTTACTGGCCTACAAATCAATACCCTATATCAAAGAGAAAATGCATTTTATGTGGCGACGGTAAAAGGGCTATTCGAATTTGACGGTGTCGGCTTTAACCCCATCCCGGTGTTTGAAAATCAGTCCGTTCGCAGCATGTTAAGCGCGAAAGACGGTGTATTGTGGGTTGGCACAGAATCAGGTTTGTTTAGTCTAAAAGAAGGTAGGTGGCAAGAGTCTGAGTTACTCAACGGTAGTAATGTTTTTGCATCTTCATTGCTTGAATTAGATGACGGAAGGCTGCTTCTTGGAACCTATGGACAAGGTTTGTTTATGCTCGATAAAACGAAGCAGTGGCAATTGTTTAACATCAAAAATGGGTTACCTTTTCAAGATATCTTCAGCATTACAACCCGTGGCGAACAGCTTTGGCTGAGCGGAGCAAGTGGTGTTGCTTATATCGACATTAACGACATGACCAGTACGCATATGAAAAGTACGGTTGTCTTAAGAGATGACGGCACATTCAGTGCGCGCTCAGATTTACGATGTTGCAACGGTGCCGGTAATTTCAGATCTGTGGTGTTCAACGACATCTTATATCTGCCAACGTTAAATGGTGTGGTCGCTGTTCAAAATGAAGCGAGCCGCCCGCTGTCTACGCGAACGTTTATAACGGGAATTTATGTCGATGGAAAACGAGAAAACAGCGTCGGCGAAGAGTTAAATCTGCATAATAAAAGAAATGCAGAGATTTTATTTTCCCGTCCTATTTTCTCCGCTGAGTCTGCTCCAGAGTATCGATATCGTTTGGATGGTAGTGATTGGATCTATGCTGGTTACCGTGAAGAGGCCTTCTTAGCTAAATTGTCGGCGGGTCAAACTGTTTTTGAAGTTCAGTCCAGAATAGATGACAAAGACTGGCTGTCGGGAGATTCAATAGCGCTGTATGTAGAGCCCTACTGGTGGGAGTCTATGTGGGTGAAGTCAATTGGAGCCCTGCTTCTACTCACCCTGTTGTTTCTGATTTATCGTCAACGGATTGCTTCGTATCGCCAACGTAATGAGATACTTGAAGCGCGCGTTAATGAGCGTACCGCCGCGTTTGAGCGCGTCAACAGCGAACTTCAACAAAAAAATAAAGCCTTGGAAGAAGCGGCGATAACCGATCCGTTGACCGGCCTATATAACCGAAGGGCTGTTAAAGGTTTTGTTCCTAACCTCTTTAATACCGTCAATACCAGATCAGAACAGCGTGAAGTCTCAATCGATCTCGATGAGGTATGTGCGATTTTCTTAATCGACTTAGATAACTTCAAGCAGTTAAACGACACATACGGTCATGAAAAAGGCGACAGTGCTCTTTATCATGTTGCTAAAGCATTACGTGCAGTAAGTCGAAATACAGACAAGTTAATTCGATGGGGGGGAGAAGAATTTTTATTGGTCGTCCCTTCCATAAACCGCAGCGATATTACTGAATTTAACAAACGCCTTCATAAATCCATAGCGTCGCTTCATCATATATTGGAATTACCTACACCCATTTCAATGTCTATCGGGGCGACAAGGCTACCTTGGGATGACTGCACGCTTGATTTAAAAATATGGGAACACGCTATTTTAATTGCGGACTGGGCACTCTATAAAGCAAAAAGTAATGGCCGTAATGGCACTACTTTTATCAGCGCATCAAAAGAAATGGCAGCGTGGTCAGACTGGAGTGTCGATGGTCTTTCCACTGCTGCTGATAAAGGGCTACTGCTTTCAACGTCGTTACAAAACAATAGCCGTGAGTAATACCAGTCCGCATAGATAATTACCCAAAACTCGCTAGCTTTTAGAAGCTAAACGTTTTTGATACGCCAAACACAATGCGCTCATCGGCTGTATCGAAATCTAAGTTTGTGTTTTCAGCGGCAATTTCGAAATCAAAACCTTCGTAACTCGTTTGATAGGCCAAACGATAGTGGTAAAACGATGTATCTTCACCCTGCCAAATCCACTTGTCGCTGTCTAACGAGTTAGATAAATCGAAGCTGGCACGTAAATTGTGATTGGGCGCAAGTTCGAAAGTGTGAGCAACCATAGCGATCGCGTGTTTTGCGCCTGTGCCAAAGTAGTCCCATGTGTACCAGAAGTTTAGTTCTGAGCTACCAAGGTCGCTGGCATAGCCAAACTTGGTGTACACCTCTGGATAGTTGCCGTCACTCGAATCGTCACCACCGTGGTAAGAATAGTATGCAATACCGTAATCGATACTAATAGTGTCGGTCAGCATTTGGTAACGCCCTACGTAAAAATCCCACTCAAGGTTGGTATCACCGCCAAAATCAACATTTGATGCCCATGTACCCGCATAGGTGCCATTTTCAAATGCCTTGTCAATGCCTCCCTGTAATGCAGGGTCGTTTTGCGTCTGACTTACACCGTTGAACATATAGTCTGAAACCGCAGAAATATTGGCACTCCAATCAGCGAAAGACAGTGAAGAATAAAGTGCTGCAATAAAAGCCGCCACTAGTCTTTTAGACGGCAGAAAAGCGTTTGATTTTTTCATTTTAAACACCTGTTTTTATCGTTGTTTGTTACAGCATAGTTTGCTTTTCGCACTATGCCTCTAGTATGAGGGCACAGTGGGACTTCACTGGGTCACAAGAGCCAGTGAAGACAGAGGGAAACTAACTGCTATTAAAGGTTTTAGTTAAGACTTTCTATTTTCGTAAAGTCGATTTTGTTCTCTTTCGGGGAGGTTTTGATGCCGGTTACCGATTTAAACTTCTGACTTAGAATGAAAGCAAAGCAGCTGAAGAAGATGGCGATAACTAACGCGCCCACCCACTGTATTTGCAAGAAGTCTAGCTTAAACAATAAGGTAAGCAGCGAAAGTGCAACGATGTTAAAAGCAATGTATTTGCCTTTACCAATCCGCTCAACCGTCATATTTAGGTTGTCGGTGTACAGTCTGATGAGTGAATCAAGCGAGTTGATCACAAACACAATGCCGACAAGTACCATGGCGATATTCGTTATTCCTTCAGTGGGTATACCTGCACTGTGATAGTGGTAAAGCACCGAAAACCACGCTGCGATAGGTATTGATGGGACGACCATCATGGCCAACATAACTTGGTATGTCTTAAGACCACCTACAAAGCGAGACGTAAATTGACCTATCATAATGCTCCAACTGAACCACCAGAATAAGTAAAACTCATGATACTCATTAATAGGCAGTACAAAATTATGGATATTAGCAAAATAGCCGCCAATTAAGCCTAGGTTAGTAAAGTAAGCCGTCATCTTACTTTCACCAAACACGAATGCCGCGGCCCACATACCGACGATAAGCGCAATAAACACCCAGGTTGTCGTAAGACTTAAAATCCGTACATATTTGATGTTGGTACTTGAATAAACGGCAAACGCAATGGCTGCAAAAACAATGAGGTAGAAAGCGGGCACAACCGATTCACCGTCACCTATCGAAGGCAAATACCATGGCAGGTTTGCAAGCAGTAAGGAGGCTGTAAACGCACAGGTACCTATGATTACTACGTTATTGACAAACTTCACCACAGGGAGCTCAAAAAACTTAACCTTAGGCTCGATTACACAGAAATAAAAACAAGTAAGAAAATAAAAACCCCAAATTAAGAAACCCCAAAAGCCGAACTCGATTGCGAGTGGATTGGTGATTGCATATTCAGGACTTGCGCTTATGTCAGCATAACCTGCAAATTCGGTAAGCGGGAACATGATAAGCCCCACATCTAAACCCGAGGTAAAAAGAATAGCAACAAAGGTGAAGGTTCTTACGGGCATCACGCCAACAACTTTCATATTGCCCCATTTAAACAAAATGTAAGCAACCGAAAGTAGGGTGAATATGATGCCTGCACTAAGCCATACTGTCATTGTCACCCTCCCAATATTGATAAAAAAGTACCATGTTTTTTCCTTTTTTCGTTATTAAATTGTCCACCCAATTACACGTGAGTGCCATGAAGATGGCTCCGTGTAAGCACTATGGAAGGTGTGCTTGTAATACGACAACGCACACTGGTGCAAATTTGTTAAAACGCCTAGCGTTGCTCGGCTTGCCAATTAGGATGAACCGCCACTGCGACATCTTGGGGTGGCAATGCGGGTTTGCCTAAAATCATATCCGCGGCTTTTTCCGCTACCATAATAGTCGGCGCATTCAAGTTACCGTTCGGGATTGTTGGGAAAATAGATGAGTCCACCACGCGCAGACCTTCAATCCCATGCACATTGGTTTGAGAGTCAACCACTGCCATTTCATCTTCTCCCATTTTGCACGAGCACGATGGGTGGTAGGCACTCTCAACGGCTTCACGCACGAAGGCATCTATTTCTTCATCCGTCTGAATGTGCTCGCCAGGTTGAATTTCACCGTCTCTAAAGTCGTCGAATGCTGGCTGTGCAATGATTTCCCTTGTAAGCTTCACACATGCTCTAAACCCTTCGATATCATCTTGATGTTGCAAATAGTTGAACAAGATTTTAGGCGGAACCGTCGGGTCAGCCGACTGAATGGTAACGCTACCTCTACTTTTTGGCTTATTGTGGCCCACGTGCACTTGAAAGCCATCGCCATCGAATGCTGACTTGCCGTCATAACGAATGGCCGCTGGCAAAAAGTGGTACTGGATATCAGGCCATTCCACTTCAGCTTTTGAGCGAATGAACGCGCACGACTCAAAGTGATTCGTTGCACCTAACCCTGAACGGGTGAATAACCAGCGAGCGCCGATCAACCCTTTAGAAATCAAGCCCAGCTTGCGATTTAGCGTAATGGGCTGCTTGCACTTATATTGGAAATAAAATTCCAAGTGGTCCTGCAGGTTTTGACCCACACCAGGCAAGTGATGCTTAGTCTCAATGCCTGCTTTTTCAAGAATGGCTTTATCGCCAATGCCAGAAAGCTGGAGAATGTGTGGCGAGCCAATAGAGCCTGCGCTTAGGATCACTTCGTTAGACGTGTTTGCAGTGTTTGTTTTACCGTTAACCACATATTCAACGCCTTTAGCGACTTTATCTTCCAGCACTACCTTGGTAACCAGCGCACCGGTCACTATGGTTAAATTTTTACGCGATTTTACTGGGTCAAGGTACTCACGGCTTGCCGAACTGCGCACGCCGTTTTTAACCGTCATGTGCATAGGTCCGAAGCCCTCTTGCTGCTTGCCGTTATAATCGCTGGTAATGTCGTAACCTGCTTGTTCACCGGCTTTGATGAAGGCCTTATAAAGTGGGTTCTTCATTTCGTTGCCGTTATTTACGCCAAGCTCGCCGTTGCCACCACGATAGGCATCGTTACCTTTGTACCACGTTTCCGCTTTTTGGAAGTAAGGTAAACAGGCTTGGTAATTCCAGCCTTGTGCACCGTGCGATTCCCATTCGTCAAAATCCTTCGCGTGGCCGCGCACATACACCATACCGTTGATAGAAGATGAGCCACCTAACACTTTACCCCGTGGGCAGTGCATTTCACGGTTGTTTAAATAAGGTTCTTTCTCAGTGTTAAACTGCCATGCATACTTGTCGGTATTCATAGGAATAGACAAAGCAGTTGGCATTTTAATAAAAATGCTTTTATCCGAACCACCGGTTTCAAGCAGCAGCACCTTGTGCGACGGATCCTCTGACAGGCGGTTTGCCAGCACACAGCCAGCTGAACCTGCACCTACAATAATGTAATCAAATGTCTGCATATACACTCCTGTGATCGCTTATTAAAACGGGCTTTCGATTTGGCTCATACCTACATAAACCGATTTGGTTTGTGTGTAGCTATTCAGCGTTTCAACACCGTTTTCGCGCCCAATGCCTGACTGCTTGTAACCGCCTACGGGCATTTCAGCCGGCGAGTTTCCATAGGCGTTAATCCAGCAAATCCCCGCTTGCAACTGGTGGATAACCCGGTGCGCACGCTGAATATCTTTACTAAACACACCTGCTGCGAGTCCTAATTCAGTATTATTCGCTCGGGCAATCACTTCCTCTTCATCATCGAACACCAACACGCTCATTACCGGGCCGAAAATTTCTTCCTTAACAATGGTCATATCGTCGGTGCAGTCTGTGAAAACAGTTGGCTCTACGAAATAGCCATTAGGTGCAGAAGCTGGAGACACCGCGTTACCACCGGTTAATAGTGTTGCGCCTTCTTCTTTACCCTTTGCGATATAACCCAATACTAATTCCTGATGCTTCTTAGAGATAAGTGCGCCAAGATTAACGTTAGGGTCAAGCGGGTCGCCCATCACAATGTTATTCTCTGTGCGGGTTTTAAGCTCATCGATAAAAGCTTGGTATACTGGGCGTTGTACGAAAACCCGTGTGCAGTTGGTGCAGATCTCACCTTGGGTATAAAAGTTTCCTAACATTGCTGCACTCACGGCTTGGCTTATATCGGCATCTTCAAAAACGACGAGGGGCGATTTGCCGCCAAGCTCCATCGTGACGTCTTTCAAGTTCGATGCAGCGGCGCTTTGCATCACTTTTTTACCTGTACCCACTTCACCAGTAAATGAAACCTTTTCAATATCAGGACTGGTAGTTAGCCATTGACCCACTTGTGCTGCGCCTTGAACCACGTTGAATACACCGGCAGGAACACCTGCTTCTGTAAAAATTTCAGCCAGTTTTAGTGCACCCATTGGGGTTTCTTCCGAAGGCTTAAATATAAAGGCATTACCTGCAGCAAGGGCTGGGCCCGATTTCCAACACGCAATTTGGATAGGGTAGTTCCATGCGCCGATACCGGCACAGATACCGAGCGCTTCTTTGCGAGTGTAAAAGAAATCGCCGCCAACAGATTGTTGGGTACCCAATTGCGTTGGCGCAAGACCTGCGTAATATTCGATGACGTCAGCGCCGGTTTCAATATCCACACAATCGGCTTCTTGAATCGGTTTACCCGTATCAAGCACTTCAAGCTTTGCCAGTTCATCATTACGCTCACGAAGCAGCGCTACCGCCTTGTTTAGGATGCGGGTTCTTTCCATTGGCGTCATTGCTGACCACACTGCAAACCCTTCTTTCGCGCTTTTTATTGCTTCTCTTTGAATAAACTCATCAGCCACTTCTACGTGATAAATTACTTCACCGGTTGCGGGGTTGGTCACTGCAAAGGTTTCTTTGCTTTTGTTTGCCATCGGCTTTCCGTGAATGAAATTCTGATAAGTCGGTAATGACATGCATAAACTCCTGTTTTGTATGGTGCTGAAAAAGCTCAACGACCAGCATGGTCTGCGAATAAAAAAGTTAAATAATTATTAGTTAATACGTATGTAAAGTTTCAAAAGGATGACTAGTGTTGAAACTATTTTTTTCGCTGAGCTTTTATAGCTTTTAGATCAATTGCTTTGCTCTCAATAAATTCCACCTTTTCTTTTCGCGCCAGCAGTGCTTTTGCGGGCTTCTTACTACAACATCTCTGCTTGTCAAAAGGTGATAATTTATTTTAATTGGCTGTTCAATAAAAATAAATTGTATAGTGTTCTAACTATTATTTCAACGTTGATGTATCCTTGGACTAAGAAATAAAGGGAGTTGAGATAAAGTGGTTTAGATTTAAATGCATGATTTATATGAATAAAGTGAGAAATATTAAATATATAAAGAAAACCCTAACTGTTGATGTTAAGGGGCTCACTGTAAGCGAATGAAAGATGGGAAATGTTTAATTGAAATCAATTAGAAATAGATATCTCAAAAGTGACGATGCGGGGCGCAAGCAGCGATAGTTTGGCTCATCTAATCGTGTTGTAAAAACTCGAACAGAGCTAATCTGGAAAACGTAAATACGTAACAATACAAAAAGGATGCCCTTGTAGTGTGTACTCTTATTAATCTCACACTCATAAAACCTATGGACCGAAGGCGGGTATACAGTAAAAAGCTGAGTACTCGCCACAGGGTTTTTGAAGCTGACAAATTTTGCCGTGCTGACGGTTTAACGCTTGTGTATCAGTATTTACGTCTCAGGGCGTAACACGCAGAAGTTATTTCATAGAAGTTAGCTCACAGAAGTTATTTCACGGAAGTTATTTCACGGAAGTTATCTGGCAAAAATAGTGCCCTGAATTTATGGAAAGGGTTGCAGCATCACCTTTGTTCCAAAACACCACACCTTTGTTGTTGGTGTATTTAGCGCCCGAAGCAGAACGAGACAATTGCACAATATGATGGGTGTTATTAATAGACAGGGCTAATGTGTCGGCACCTAAGGCATTAACACGTAGCTCTCTAGTACTCGCATTCGGTGTTTCACACTCATATGTCGAGATGTTTGTTGTTACGTTGGCATCAACAACATCTTGTTTCTTAGAAAGAGCCTGGGGCAACGTCTCCATTTCAGTATGGCGTGGTTTAGCGCGTTTTTTTGCTGACGTGAGTGATGAATCTGCAATCACCGCTTTTACTATTTCGTTGCTTTCGCTGTCGTAGAGGACGAGCCACGTGTTATCTAGTATCGCGAACGTTTTCGTCGAAGACAGGGCATCTACAAAGCGTTGTTCTTGCTTCATAAGTGCTGGCGCGCACATCTTTTTAGTCAGTATGATGTTGTCAGTAGCAAATACTTTAGCCTCACTGCGTTCTCCCAATGGGCCATCAGTATGATTTATATTAAGCGCACTGGCGTATTGATTACAGCCTGTGCTGCCACTTATTCTGCTCGCACCGTCAATTGAATTCACGTTAAGGCTAACGTGGCTAAAGTCAATAATACCCGCTTGGTTAATGCTTTCGACCTGCCAATGGCTATTCGAGAGCGCCAACTGTTCATCCTCACGAGTTGGTTTTTGAGCGTCTGAGGAATAGATTGAAGAAACTGAACCGCACGCCGTAAGAGAGAGAAGTGTTGGGATCGCCAACGCTCGGAGATACTTCCTGTAAGTCATGAAAACTCCACATGTTTTTTATCAATAACAATAGGAGTCAGTTTACTCAACTTAGTTCACCTTTAGCGAAAAGTGGGGAGGAGATGTTGAGTATTCATTGATTAACGTTAGTTTGTCGGCAAAACGACAGTTTGGATAAACGTGGCAAGAGTAAACTATAAGTTCGTCTTTTTTGGTTGAAGCAGTATGAAAAATTTAGAACAGCATTTAAGTGAGTACGCGAAGTATCACAGGGATCAAAAGAATATCTACACCCACTATGTCGGAATTCCGCTTATCGTTTTTTCGGTATTCTGTTTGCTAAGCAAGCCAGCCTATCTTGTTAATGTGCCGGTTTTGGGAGCCATGATAGTGAGTCCTGCGTTGTTTGTATGGGCTATTGGTAACGCCTTTTATGTTAAGTTAGATGTCAAGCTAGGTGCAGTGATGACAGTGCTCACTGGCGCTATGGTATATTTTGCGTATCCAATCGCGCAGCTTGACCTAGGCCCATGGCTTTCCATTTCTTTAGGTATTTTCATTACTGGTTGGGCGCTGCAATTTATCGGTCATCATTTTGAGGGCAAAAAGCCAGCGTTTGTGGACGACATAATGGGGTTGGCAATAGGGCCTCTGTTTGTTCTTGCGGAATTGAGCTTTGAATTAGGCTTAAGACATTCACTTAAAGAAGAAATTGAACGCCGCTCTGGCCCCGTAAAGTGACCAAACAAACCAAGAATACGCGTTAACACGCTAAAAAGCGGCACCAGTAGCAGGGACGTCTATACATGGATGCCGCTTTAATAATCAGTAACGCGTTTTTACATTGCAAGCTTTATGCTTTCATTTTTGCTAGTGTCTCTTTACGCAGCTGTAGCTTAGAATCAGCAAAGGATTGCCTTGGCAACATTTTGAGTTTTTCGGCATAACTCATGGCTGTAGCCAAAACTTGTTCTTGCGGTACCGCAGCATCTAAAAAGCCTGCTTTAACCGCTTCGTTTCCTTGATAAATACGGGAGAAAAGTAACGCTTCGGTTTGACTGGTATTGGCGAGTCTGGCTTTGGCGAGCTCCATGCCAAAAGGCGGAAGGACCATACCAATAGCGGTTTCATTCAGACCATACTTAGTGTCCGCATCTTTTCCTATACGCAGATCTGCAGCCATTAGCATGATTGCGCCCATTGCAATACTGTGACCTTCTGCAGCAACTATAACCGGGAGCGGAAAGCTATAAAGACGCACGATTAACTCAGCTCCTTTTGACACTAATTCCTGTTGTTTGGCTTTATCATCGGCTTTCATGACCGATAAATCGAAGCCACCGCAAAATTTCCCTTCGCCCCCATGTAACACAACAGCACTTGCGTTTTTTTCTGCTTCATCAAGGGCGTCGTTAAATTGTTGTATAAGGGTAAAACCTATAGCGTTAACTTTTCCGTCGTCGAAAGTAATTACCGCAATATCATTATTAATAGCTAAATTAAACGCCATGGTATGTCCTGTAACTTTTAAGGTAGAGACTAATGTACGTTACGCTCTTTCAAGCGCAACTTTCATGCAATGATTGTAGGTAATTGATATCTATTATGATAGTGCTTTAGACATCATCTTCGGGATATGCGCTGTGAATATCGCTGATAATTCGGGGAAGTTCTGAAATAAGCTTCTTTTTATACCGGCGTTGCCTGCGGCGCGCCTTTGCATTATTTGCTCTCCATTGCGCCCGCTTGTCTTTGACTATTCGTTCTAAGTCCTGTCCATTTTCAATCAAAATCGCGTCGTTAAGTGATGTGCGTTTTGTCATGTTAAAAGTCCAACTTTAGCTGTTTTTTGCGCCAGAATTTCGAACGTTGATTAAGTACGTGAAGCGAAACATGTTCATTTGCTATCTGCTTCGCAAGCTCCAGTGCGGCGCTGGCTTGTTCATGAGTGAGGTTTTTGTAGGCCGGTGAGGGAATAGTCTCGTACCAGGCGCATCCGCAAATGTTATCTAAAATGACTCGCATGAAGCAGTGATCATGATGTATGGGCCAAGTATTTTTCTTTGTTGATGCAATAGCAGGAAGTACGTTTATTACGTAGTGGAGAACTTGATTCATACTCTTTTCATGTTCCGCTGATACGAAACGCACGTGGCCGGTTATCATTGCGTTAGTACATCACTATTTTGAATGTTTACTCGTTTAAAAAGGCTCGGTGTTTTTATGCTATTTATGCTGGCTAGAGAAACACAAGCTTATAGTTTTAAAGAGTTTACACGACATTGGATAAATTCAGAGTTACACTAATTTTAGTCTTTTGGTTTGAGAGCCGTTTGCTCTTTATTTACTACATGGTTGTTTAATGCGCCCACATTTGAAAATACTCGTTATAGAAGATGCTGTTGACTTACTGGAACAAATTACCTCAAGTATAGGTAATACCATCAACTACTTTGATAGGAGCGATGTCGAAATAAGTCTGTTAGAGGCTAGCTCTGTGGCAAAGGCTTTACAGCTTGTTCGTGAAGACGGTGATATTCAGGCAGTCGTTTTTAGCTGGGATGTTGTCGCTAAGGTTAGCGAACTCTCAGTATCGCTATCGCCGGTTGTGCCTGTTAGAGAAGTTCAGCATTTGGGTAGTAATGATGCAGAAGGCGTGGTGAACAACGAGAAACCAGTAAAACAAGCGGTTTCAAACACTAGCCCTACCATTGAAAACAATGCCAGAGTCATTGACGCAATCAAACGCATTCGCCCCGAGCTCCCGGTATATGTGCTAGGCGATGCGGTAAAAGGGTTGGATATCGTAAACCAAGCCAGTGGTATTGAGTCGTTTTTCTATCGCAATGACATTATTTCAGACCCGGAGTCTATCCTGGGGTATATCATCAACGATTTCGACGATAGAAACGAAACGCCATTTTGGACTGAATATAAAGACTATGTCGTAGAGTCTAATGACTCGTGGCACACACCCGGACACAGCGGCGGAGCAAGCTTTCGTAATTCACCGTATATCAGCGATTTTTACCGTTTCTTCGGGCGTAACGTGTTCGTCAGTGACTTGTCTGTAAGCGTTGACTCACTGGGATCGCTATCAGATGGCACCCATGCTATTGGCAAAGCGCAAGCGGCTGTCGCGAATACTTTCGAGGTTCGTCATTCCTATTTTGTAACGAACGGCTCTTCTACATCGAACAAAATTATTCTTCAGACGCTGTTGCGCGAAGGCGACAAAGTCATTGCCGATAGAAACTGCCACAAGTCAGTTCACTACGGCATTATTCAGGCCCGGGCGATGCCAGTATACTTAGACAGTGTGTTTAACCCTGAATATGGCATTTTCTCACCGCCTAGAATGGCGCAAATCAAGCAGCTTATTGAAGAGAATACTGACGCTAAGCTAATCGTTCTAACCGGCTGTACTTATGACGGGTTACTTACTGATCTTAAGCAGGTGGTGAATTTGGCCCATGAACATGGCATTAAAGTGTTTATCGATGAAGCATGGTTCGCGTATTCGTTGTTTCACCCTGCGTTGCGTGACTACTCAGCAATTGCTGCAGGGGCAGATTACATTACTCACTCAGCGCACAAAGTGGTGTCGGCGTTTTCCCAAGCGTCGTTCATTCACATTAATGACCCAGACTTCGATAAAGACTTTTTCAAAGAAGTCTTTGCAATCCACACCAGTACGTCACCCAAGTATCAGCTTATTGCGTCGCTTGATGTGTGTCGTCAACAGCTCGAAATGGAAGGCTACAAAATTCTTAATGAGCTGCTCAGCAACGTTGCCGAACTCAAGTCACAAATGGCCAAGTTTAAGCGGCTCAAAATACTGTCGCCCGACGACTTTGCGAAGATGTTCTCTCACTTTGAAAGCGATAATATTGGTCATGACCCGCTTAAAATCTTAATCGATGTGTCGGCGTTAGATTATTCAAACCAAGAAATACATCGTTTCTTGATGGATGAAGTAGGGTTAGAAATAGAGAAGTTTACACATAGCACTATTTTAGTACTGCTTACGCTAGGGGGTATGCGCTCGAAGATTGTAAGGCTATACAACGCACTAAAACGTCTTGATGATGGTGCCGTTAACTTAAGCAAGCGCAAGAGCAAAAGCCCGTTGCCCGCAGATATTCCGCCTATTCAGTTGGATGACCTTCCGTCGAAAGCGTTTTTCAGTCCAAGGGAAGCTATTGCATGGCAAAACAGTATTGGGCGAATAGCGGCAGGTCTCATAACGCCGTATCCTCCAGGTATCCCGTTGATTGTTCCAGGCCAGAAAGTTGAGCAGGCACATATTGATTATCTTCAGGCTTTGGCAAGTCAAAAGTTGACCGTTCAGGGTATCTACGACGGTGAAATTTATGTTGTTGCTGAGGAGTAAAAAGTGGTTTTAAAAAAATAATCACACGCACACTGATGTTTACTTCCTTTCCCAGCATGCTCGGTGAAGATATGTCAGTGATTCGCGGCCTTTAAACCTCTGAAGGTCGCGCTTGTGCGAATACCATTGATGATTAAATATTGCTGTAAAATTCAATCAATGAGCAGTTCTTATTAGAGCTTTTCTCGCTTTGCGTTTTGCGCTGTATACCTTACACTTGCGCCGAAAGTTAAGAAAAGGCCTGAATTAATGAAACTAAGCGACGTAAAAAAGCTTCATCAAAAGAAATATCGAACCCAGTTTGGATTTTATTTGGTGGAAGGAGAGCACTTAGTTTTAGAGTTGCTTAAGGTCGTCAAAAAGGGCGTTGAAAATACTAGTGGAATTACACTTTATGTAACCTCAGATTATGAATCTTGGGTAAAACAGCACTGTGATTCATCAACGCCATCCATGAAGGTCGAAACTGTCTCGTCTCAACAAATGCAGCAGTTAAGCGACACAAAATCTCCTCAGGGAATTATAGCGCGTGTACCGCTTCCCAAGATGTCGAGCGGTGTCCAAAAAGAGCCGCAGAATCGCATATCACAAGCGAAGGATGGAAACAAGTTTATTTACCTTTATGAAGTTCAAGACCCTGGAAATTTAGGCACAATATTAAGAACGCTAGCGTGGTTTGGTGAATTCACGCTACTACTCAGTCCCAATAGCGTAGATCCCTACAACTCAAAAGTAGTACGCGCAAGCATGGGGGCTATCTTCCACGTCGACATGGAATTAAATGTTTCTCTAGATGACCTAGCATCAAGGTTTGAACGATTTGCTTGTTTAGACATGAGCGGAGAGAGTATCACTTCACGTTCGTTTGGTGATTACCAGTGTTACCTTTTCGGAAATGAGGCGAGAGGCGTCCCTACTGACGCTCTGTCATCACTCAATGCCAATGCTTATACCATCGCAGGACGTGGAGACATCGACTCGCTTAATTTAGCTAGCGCTGTCAATGTGTGCGCATATGAACTAAGGCGTTAAGTACAGCGTTTACAACTCGATTACGATAGGAATTAACCATGGCACTACAATGGTTCCCGGGGCACATGCATAAAGCCCTAAAAGAAATAAAAGAGTCGCTGAATCAAGTGGATATTCTTATTGAAGTACTTGATGCACGTATTCCATACTCCAGTGAAAATCCAGAAATTGCGAAAATACGTGGAGATAAACCCTGTATTAAAATTCTGAATAAGTACGATTTAGCTGACCCAGAAATAACCGCGCGTTGGCAGGAAAGTTTAGAGAAAGAGCGGGGCGTTAAAACTATTACTACGTCGAGTGATAACCCGGGTAACAGCAAGCAGATCATGCAGCTTGTCAAAAGCATCTGCTCTTACAAGGAAGGGCAGCCCAAGGCGATAAAAGCCATGATCACGGGCATTCCCAATGTAGGGAAATCAACGTTAATTAATATATTGGCTGACCGAATTATTGCAAAAACCGGAAACGAGCCAGCGGTTACCAAAAGTCAACAGCGTATTAATTTAGGTAGCGGCATTATCTTATTCGATACACCCGGAGTGCTATGGCCTAAGCTAGAGAATCCTCATTCTATCTATCGTCTGGCTTCGTCTGGCGCAGTGAAAAACACCGCCATGGAATACGATGATGTGGGCTTTTTTGCTGCTGATTATCTTATTAAAGCCTATCCAGAAGTGATTAAAGAACGCTATAAGCTTGATGAATTGCCCGATACAGAGATTGAGTTTTTAGAAGCGGCCGCAAAAAATCGGGGAGCAATACAGGCTGGAGGACGCGTTAACCTTCACAAAATATGTGAAATTCTGCTTAAAGAACTGCAGTCAGGCAAATTAGGACGAATTACCCTAGAAACCCCTGAAATGCTAGAAGTAGAGAAAAAAGAAATGGAGCTGGAAGCGATAAAGCGAGCTGAAGCAAAAGCCAAGCGTAAAGCAAAGTTTAAAACCGGATCGCTCACGCCAGATAAGAAAGACCGAAAAGAAAAGCGAGAAGAGAAACGCCAAGAACAGAGCCGCAGAATGAAGGCTAATAATAAGAAATAAAAATTTAAAAAAATAAATTTAAAAAAACTGCATCCAGGCATCCATCTTAGCCGTTTGGTTTACATGTTGTTTACATTTGAGTGATTGTTAATCAATGAAAGCTCAAATTAAACAGCGTGATAACTCAACGATAATAGGATGCCACAATGCACAAACGTCCACTGTTAGTACCTACACTTACATTACTTACTTTAAGTATAACCTCTCACTTCGCTCTCGCTGATCGCAATAAAGGCAAAGTGCCAATCGTTACGCCAGAATGCTCAAATATGACTGTTTGTAAGCAGCGGGGTATTTTTACTGACCCATTCGAAGAGCCGCTGGTTACGGGCGAGTTTCCTGACCAAGACAACACTAACATCACTAATCCCCTCAACAACTACCCTGATAACGGTAAGTGCGAAGAAAATGAAGACGGCGTGCTTAAGTGCAAACCTGCGGCGGGTAGTTTGGCACTGTTGAACGATGGCCGAATTCTCTACTTTAATGCGTTAGAAGGCACTGAAAACGTTGAGTATAACGCTTTGCTGGAAATTGGCTCCGCCATTATTAACGACCAAACCCGTGTGTTGACCATGAAAAATGAGAGCGCGAGTTGGATTGCACCTTCTCCTGTAGACGCTGGCGCAAACCCAGATGGCAACGATTCTGAAACCATAATTGGCGACATTACCGGTCTTTTAGGCACATCTCTGCCGCTTGATTTAAATACAGATGACGATAGAACCAATAATGATGGCGCCCTATTTTGTGCTGATTTAGTGGGCTTGCCTAACGGCGAACTCATGGCGGTGGGTGGCACCGATTACTATCACGAACCGGGTGTAAGCACGAGCCTATTGGGTGAACCAATTAATTTTGGGCTTTCTGAGTTAGAGGGCTTGAAGAATAGCCGTATTTTCAACCCTGAAGATAACAGTTGGCGAAAAACGGGGGACATGAATTTTGGGCGCTGGTATCCGAGTGCTTTATCACTCGCTAACGGCAACGTGCTGGTTGCGAGTGGTGTAACAAAGCTCGTTAAGCCTGTTTATTTAACCCGCCCAGAAACGTCGGGTCGCAATGTGACCGTCACTGAAACATACGATACATCGTGTGGAGAGTGGACAGACAATGGCCCCTTGGCAGAGCGATCATTGCCGTTGTATCCGAGGTTGCATCTTCTCCCTAATGGGCATGTGTTCTACAACGGGGGCGGGCAAGCTTTCAATCCTTTCGGACAAAGCTACGATCAAGCGCTATGGAATATTGTTGCGGCTTACGACCCTCAATCAAAAACGTGGGCTGATCTAGGCTTTGCCGGCTTACCGCTTCATTTGAGCGAAGCGGGTATTTCAGACTTAGCGAGTTTCCTCAATGTTACTAACACACAGGCTGATGAATCGTTAAGCGGTTTACTAACTGGCCTAACGGAAGAATTTATTGCAAATCCCTTTGACGCGCTAGCACCTATTATCGATGACCCATATCGACTTGCTGATGTGCAGGCGCTGCTTGGTGCAGGATTTAGAGGCTCAACGTTTTCCATGATGATGCCGCTAACGCCGGATGAAAATGGGACATACAATAAAGCAGAGTTCCTTACCGCTGGCGGTGTGCTCACAGGTGTTGCTGCAACCAGCCCTGGACTTTACGTGGGAACGAACTTAGCGCGTATCGATTCTGTAACGATTGACGGAGAGAAAATGCTGTATGACTCGCGCTCTACGGGAAGCCTTCAGCAGGGGCGTTGGTACGGTACGGGCGTGCTACTACCTACCGGAGAAGTACTGGTGGTATCGGGAGCTGACAGGGATGAGGTAGTGTTACCTGGCGCAGGTAAGCCTATTTTAAAAGCTGAAATTTTTGACCCAGAGACCGAAACATTTAGACAAGTTGCTGAGCAAAATCGACCGCGTACCTATCATAACTCCGCGGCACTGTTGCCAGACGGAAGCGTGCTAATAGGTGGACATGCACCTATCAACACCGCTTATGCTTATAGCGTGACGTTACCTGGCTTCTCACCTAATGACGGCAGAGATCCTTCTTTTGAAATCTACAAACCGGCCTACATGTTTGGTGACCGCCCCTCAATCGGAACACGAAGTAAAACTGTTGCTGTAGGAGAACGCTTTCGTATTGGTCTCAAAAACACCGATGCGGCAACCGCTAAAATGAACGGGAATATTGAGTCGGTGGTGTTGATACGACGGACAAACATCACGCATCTTATCGATGGTGATCAGCGCAGCGTAGTACTCCCTATAGTGCGTTACAACTCAGATAGAATTGTTGTACAAATGCCCTCGCAGCAAGCGGTAGTCCCTCCGGGTGATTATATGCTCTTTGTTAATGCGCGCGATGAAAATGGCAAGTTGGTCCCATCTGCGTCAAAAACCATCACGGTAACAGGGCAACTCTCTGCGATGTGTAATTAGGGGGAAATAATCATGATTATGCGATTAACGACAATGTTGGCACTTGTCCTAACATCTTCGGTTGTTGCCTCGAATGCTTACGCGCACGGTGCGTCAGCCGTGTCGGGGGAATGGCTGCCAGTCATTGATAACCCGGTTAACGATGAAAAAGGAGTACAAGCCCCCTTTATCGTGTCTCAAATACAAAGTTCGCCTTTGGGGAATGAAATACTCGTGCAGTTTGATGGAGAGGGTGAATTGGAAGTCTTAGGTAATGACAATATGCCTTTTATTCGGATTTCTAAAAGTGGTGTGTACGCTAACTGGGACCACCCTATGTGGTTTAAAGTGCAAACCGCAGGCCCAAGGCCGCTTCCAGAATGGGTGATGGATGAAAAGGTTGAATCGAAATGGGGCCGAGTTAGCGATAAAAACTACTTCGGTTGGTATGACAAACGCCTAGAGAAAACGGATGAGCACGTTGACCGTTGGAATATCGCACTAGCGGTAAACGGTCAGCGGCAGGATATCTCGGGTTATTTCAAATCGCTGGCACCGCCTAGTAAACGTACACTGGTGACGGTTGATAATAAGTCAGCACCTATTTCCGACCTGACAGCTATGGTGATCCCGGGCCCTGAACGAGCTATTAGAGTGAGTTATCGGGGCGACCATCATATGGTTGTACTCGATGAATACGACGAGCCGATGTTCAGATTTAGCCCTGAGGGCGTGGAGGCAAATACCCACAGTGAAGGCTGGAAAAAACTTGGCCGTTCACCTACGGATACAACGGCAAAATGGGTAAAACTCTCGACACAGTCAGCCTACACGTGGCCAGATAGTCGTTTAGATAATGATGAACAAAAAAATTGGAAAATCCCTGTTTTTTGTCATCAGGATAAAAAAGTGAAGTTTATTCAGGGAGGCTGGATCGAGATAGCTAGCCTTTGAGCTTGCAACTTTTTTATTGCAAAAGTAACTTAAGCGATAGTTATTTGGTGTTTGCGCCAGTGTTTTGCGCAAACACCTTTCGCTTATTTAAAACTATCAAAGGGGGCGACATTGTCAGATGTAAAAGGGAGCAATAAGAACGACGTGAGTCAAATTAACTTAACCCGCTTTGATAAAACGCTGTTCGAACGGCTCAAATCTCAAGCTGAAAGCAGTGACCGTCGCCGCGCCCACTTCAACGTTCACGCAACGTATCAAGACGTGGTTCAGCGGCTCTTTATCGCTATGATGCCAGACTCTTATGTGCGCCCACATCGTCATATTCAGCCTCATAAATGGGAGTTTTTCATGGTCCTTGAGGGGGAGTTAGATATTCTCTTTTTTGATAATGAGAGGGAAGGTAAATTGGTGGAGAGAATCACCCTAAAAGCAGGTGGAGATACCCATGGTGTTGAAATTCCCCCGAATGTTTGGCACGCAACAGTTTGCCATAGCCCAGTCGTTTTTATGGAAGTGAAACAAGGTCCCTATGAGGTTAACGATGATAAGGGGTTTGCAACTTGGTCGCCTGAAGAAGGGAGCCATTTGGTCCCTGACTTTCTCAATGCACTTAAGTGCGCTAGTGAAGGGGAATTTGTCGGTTTGAGGTAGACACCGATGTCCTTTTTTATATTTCATTATTAAAAAGTTGAACACGTGAGCTATCGACTTTCCTTTTTGGAAAGTCGTTGCTATTGCTTATCGACATGGTATGGTTAAGGATGAAGAGACAAAGAGGCTTATGCGTACATACAGCAGAGCGCTCTGGTAGCAGCGTCGCGGCACATTGCCGTGTGCCATCCATATTGTAGAAAGAGAATTATCATGCAAAACGTTTCAACGGTTTATTTTTATAATTTTAATTACTGATTGCACCTGACCGTCGGTGTTCAGGGGCAACTATTGGCTTCTGGGCGCTGCAGGTAGAACGTTTTGCAAAAGCCCAGAAGGTAACACCATCTGGGCTTTTTTAATGCCCGTCATTCTCGGTAAAAAACAATGAAAGAAATCACACTAGGTGACATTAGAAAGCAGCATAGAGTTAAACAAGAAGTGGTAGCAATGGCGTTATCAGTGACCGCCTCTGGAGTGAGTAAATTGGAATCAAAGCGGATTCAGGATGTTTCACTGCAACGTGCGGCTGCTTACCTAGCCGCGGTGGGTGGTAACATGAAAATAGAAGTGACGATGCCAGATGGCGCTACCCTGCGAGTAGGGTAGCGATTGTGTTAAGTGGCAAAGTTAATCGTTTGAAATTGATACAGCCAAGCCCATTTTTAGTAGGCGCGATACGGTCAAACTTTACTGATAGTAAGCCGCGCTATTTTCTCTAAATCGGTGTGACGTAGCGAACGTGTAAAGCCACTCATTAAATGAAATACCCCGTGCACTGTCTTCATTGTAAAAAGGACTCGGTGAGGATACAGGGAAGGCATTGTCTTCACAGAAATCATTAAGCACCATGTGGCATGTACCTTCACCTAGGTAGAATTGGTAGTTCCAAGTAAACGCAGACAAAGCGTGAATAGAAGCGTTTGCCTGAATCTGCCAACCAAGGATATAACCTAAATCCGACTCTGTGACGCCCCAAGTTGTCGGATCTAAGTTACCTTTCGAGACCTGATCTGAAATTTTAGAGAATTGTATTTGGACAATGTCAGTGCCAGTGGAATATTGAGCAAAACGATTCCAAGGATATTGATAAGCCAAACGCAACATAACCTGCTTGTTGAGGCTTAAGTGATTGAAGTTACCAATTAACGATTGAAAGTTTCTTGGTAAAGAATCTTCTATACCCCAGGGCCCTTGATAATTGAGCACCGTTTTAGTAAATCCTTTTGAAATAACCCCTAGAGATGCATCTGCAAAAAGCGCCACTTTAGTACGGCCAAATAGTGACTGAAAGTAGGGGAAGTTAAAAGTTGCTCCATAGCCCCCCGCGCTGCTTCCACTCAACAATACTTTGTCCACAGACAAGTCGTTGTTATTCATCTTTTCTTTTATCCACTGCATAACAACCAACGCGTTATCGTGACCGCGGTGTTTTAATGTGACGTCAGCACCCGGTACGCCCGTGAGGATACCAAGTTCGTCTATATATTGGGTATCTCTGGAACCTAAATGTAAGTCGCCAGTACAATATGGAATAAAAACTTTTGACCACGTTTGAAATGGATTTTCCTCGGTATCCTCGAATATACCGCCCGAAATAAACGGTGTATTTTCCACTACAGCAGAGGGGTTATATGCCGCACGAGACATAGGATTATCGTCGAATTCGAGCTGCATAGATGCTAAGCAGGTAGCGCTATCCCAGCAAGCGCCTCCGCCGTTGAAGTAAATAAGTAGGTTGTCGCTTTCACCTTGTTCAAAGTAAAAAGAAAATGGGTTTGGCGTTAATCCTTCCGGGCCTGGTAAAGCAGGAAGAGAACATGAGGGGTACGCGGTTTTTTCACCGCCGCCAGGCACGGATACAACAACATGGCTATCTGGTGTAATTTGCTCCCATTGGGCAAACGCGTTATGGGTAGAAAAGCAGAGTGCAATTATTGCAAAATAACGAAAACGTTTAGCGTAAGAATGCATAAACAATTCCTTTTGTGATTGAAAGATAAGAATGTAAGTAAAGAGCCTGTCTGAGGCCGTGATATGGGTGAAGTACTTCCTTAACCTTTCACTCCATCTTGTTGGGACGAACAGCGCCATCACAAACACAGTAAAAGGACGCAATTCATACAAGTTCACAATTTACACTGCGAAAGACGTTATGCAGGTGCCTCAGAACAAGACTTTAGACTAAAGCATTTATTAACGCTGTCTAGCTTTCCTACGATGTTTTATCCTAGGGAGCCCGCATATTTTCACGACTAATCGCTTTAACAAAAATACACATGGGGTAAAATGTAGCTAAATCGATTACAAGGAGTCTTACATGGCCGTTCACGAAATTACCCATCCGCTTATTGCACATAAAATTGGGCTTATGCGATACGCTAAAATTAGTAGCAAAGATTTTCGCGAATTAGCGTCAGAAGTAGGAAACCTTCTGACTTATGAAGCAACGAGAACGTTACCCACAGAAAAGGCGACAATTAAGAGTTGGTCTGGTGACAATGTTGAAGTAAGACAAATCAAAGGCAAAAAAATAACGGTTGTGCCTATCCTTCGCGCCGGTCTGGGAATGCTTGAAGGGGTACTTAAGCTGATACCTAACGCTAAGATTAGTGTGGTAGGCCTTTATCGTGACGAAGAAACACTTCAGCCAGTTGCCTACTTTGACAAGGTAGTAAAAAATATTGATGAGCGCACCGCCCTTATTGTTGACCCTATGCTTGCGACGGGCGGCACCCTTATTGCAACCATAGACCTGCTAAAGGAAAAGGGGTGTACAAAAATTATGGGGCTATTCCTTGTTGCAGCGCCTGAAGGGATCAAGGCTGTAGTAGATGCTCATCCTGATGTGGATATTTTCACTGCCGCTATCGATCAACGATTAAACGATAAGGGCTATATTTTGCCTGGACTAGGCGATGCAGGGGATAAGATCTTCGGTACAAGATAAAAGTAGTAAAAACTTAACATTAAGTCGTTCACTAATTTTGTTAAAAGGATACCTTATAAAACGTTAAATTTATTGAGTTAAACGTTTAAGAAGGTGTTACAATCGACGGGTGGTCACAGCGCATGCTAACTGCCCTTCATCATTTTAGCGAGGGTAGCAAGCTTCGTTAAACGAGTTAATAATTAATGAACAAAACAAAACTAACCCTTAAAGACGTTGCTGAGCAGTTAGGTGTCTCGACAGCGACAATTTCAAACGCCTTCAATCGTCCCGATCAATTATCCAAATCAAAGCGCGAAGAGATACTGGCTCAGTGCAAAAAGATTGGGTACAGCGGACCAAACAAAGCCGCACAAATTCTCAGGAAAGGTACATCAAACATCGTCGCGTTAGTGCTGGCAGACAGTATTTCCTACATGGTGAGCGACCCGGTAGCGAGTACATTCATCAAGGGCGCTTCTTCGGCGTTGCAAGAAAATGGTAAACACTTACTTTTATACGCTGGTGACTCAGACAGTATTACGGACGTTTTAGATTTCGTAGACGGTTTCATATGCTACGGCCAACCTCGCAATGTTAACCTCATCAAGGAACTTGCTGCCTCGCCTAAACCTGTTGTTACCGTCGATTTTGATATTGATAACAAACCATCAATTAATATCGATAACGAGGACGCGGCATATCGTGTTGCTAGCCATGCCCTGAACAAGGGAGATTCGGTCGCAATTTTAGGGCTTCGACTTATTGACTCACCGGCAACGTGTCGCATCTATGACAGCCCTCTTATTGATGTTGAAACTTCTATTGCTCACCGTCGCTTAGACGGTTACATAAGAGCGGCCGAAGATAAGGGGATTACGGTGAGTAATGAAGCCATTTGGCACCTTCCCGAAAGTGATCGACACTTTGCTCGCCAAGCTGCAAAGGAAGTGCTCACCAGTTCTCCAAGACCCAATGTTGTGCTGTGCATGAGTGATATTATTGCGCTAGAGCTTTTGCATATGGCACTGGAAATGGGCATACAGGTTCCAGATGAGCTGAGAATCACAGGTTTTGACGGTATTGAAGAGGCTGAGAGGGCGCGTCCCCGCCTTACAACAGTATGTCAATCAAGTTCTCAAAAAGGCGTAGAAGCGGCAAAATCTCTTATAGAGCACGTCACATCAAAAAGCACGCTGCCCTTTGAAGTACGTTTGGGCGAAACGGTATAGAGGGGTCTTTTCCCATACCGAAGTTATACAGGGTTACATTTAAGTTATTAAATTGCCAAGCGTAGTGAGCAATACTGGGTGCACATTAATGTGCACCCACTTCATTTCCTGCTTAAGTTCGGCCAATACGGAACTATCACTTTAAAAGTTTTGTTTACAAATGTGCAGCATAAGTGATGGGAATCTAACCACAAAAAATCTTAATCCATTAAGTTTTTTTAGTATCTTTTACACTAGGACGTGTTGATCTTTGCTGCACGAATTTTGCTCTACATGAAAGCATTTTAATCGCGAAACAGCCCTGCAGGCATAGTTGTTCTACGTCAAAGGGCTGCAAAAGAGCACAGCAGTTGGACTGCTATGTTCAAGAGGGCGAGAGAAGAGAGAAGGTAGGCTAGTGATAATCGTTTAGCCTACGCTTTAGATAGGATATGTGTTTACTTTAAAGGGACCTATCCAACATTAGAACTGCGCATCCCAAACGAGCGCTTTAAAATGTTTTCTACACATAGACTCGTATCGATCGTTGCCACCAATTTGAACCTGATCTCCGTTTTTAACAGCATTGCCATTTTCATCCAGCCTTACAACAAAGTTAGCTTTTCTGCCGCAGTGACACACCGTTTTTAATTCAAAAAGTTTGTCGGCCCACGCTAGCAGGTAGTGGCTGCCTTCAAAAGTTTCTCCTAAAAAGTCAGTCCGTAAGCCGTACGCAAGAACAGGAACATCTAATTCATCAACCACTTCAACAAGCTGTCGAGCCTGCTTTTTCGTGAGAAATTGCGCTTCATCAATAAATACGCAATCAGGCTTTCGCTCTTCGCAGTCCTTTTGAATGGATAGAAATAAGTCGTCTTCTTTACTGTAAAGTTTGGCGTCTGCCTGAAGGCCAATTCTGGAGGTGACTTTACCTACGCCATAGCGGTCATCGAGTGCCGCGGTGTAAATGATAGAGTGCATACCTCGTTCGCGATAATTATATGCTGATTGAAGAAGAGACGTTGATTTTCCTGCGTTCATCGCAGAGTAATAAAAATAAAGTTGCGCCATGGTTGTTAGTAATTTTCGTTGTACCAAGAAATAAAGTGATTAGCATTCATAGGCTTTGCAAAATAAAAACCTTGCAGGTAGTCGGCTCCAAGCATTGCCACGTGTGCTTCATGCTCAGCGGTTTCAATGCCTTCTGCAATGGTTTTGCAGCCAAACTCTTTTGCCATTAAGATTGTCGCTCTCACTATGGTATCACTCTCCTCAGTCGTATTCTGTATAAAAGAGCGGTCGATCTTTATAAAGTCGAAGGGTATCGACTGAAGTCTGCTCAACGAAGAGTATCCAGTACCAAAGTCATCGATGGATATTTTTACTTTCCGTTCAACAAGTTCGCTGACTCTCTTACCGACCAACTTTTTGTCTATTGCAAATACGCTTTCAGTAATTTCCAGATGCAATTGCTCGGGCGCTATTTGGGTTGATTTGAGTGCATGGTCTAACACTTTGGAGAAGTTATCGTCTAACAGCTGCGCAACAGATACGTTAACAGAAATGGATATTTCGTTGCTAAAGCGCCAGTGAGAAAGATCAATAAGCGCTCGATTTAATACCCATGCTCCAATCTCAGGCATTAAACCGCTTTTCTCTGCAAGCGGAATGAAAACAGTAGGAGAGATATAGTCATCGTCACACTTCCATCTTAGTAGTGCTTCAACAGTAGACACAGACTTAGTACTAGCATTGATAATAGGTTGATAGAAAACAGTCAGTTCTCCATTTTCTATAGCAGTGCGAAGCCGTTCGCAAAGTTTTTGCTCCTGCTTGATTTCAGACAGCAAAGCTTCATTAAACACGCTGACCGAACCACGCTGTTTGCGCTTTTGGTCATACATAGTTAAATCAGCATGCTGAATTGAGTCAAGAGCGGTTTCGCCATGAGCGGGAAACATTGCGATACCTATGGTGGCATCAAGAGTAATCTGATTGTCATCGGCAATGATAGGGACGGTGACACCGCTTCGCATTGCAAGTGCAACGGCTTTGGCTGTACCGATATTCGCATAAGGAATAACAGCAACAAACTCATCGCCCCCCCATCGCCCCAAATGGTTATCTTCTGTGTAATTACGAAGTCTCTTTGCGATTTCGACTAATACGATATCACCTATCTTATGGCCAAGACTGTCGTTGACTTGCTTAAACCCGTCTAAATCGATAAAAAGTACCGCAAGGGAATTTTCAAGTGCGCGCGACGTGTCGAGCAGATTGTTTAGATGTTTTAAGAACCCATTTCTGTTAGGTAGATCGGTGAGAGGGTCTCTATTTGATAGCCGATATAATGCCGCCGTTCTGCGCTCGACCTCTGCCTCCAGATTTAAATTCGAGGCGTCGAGCTTTTTATTTGAGGCAATAAGCAATTGATTAACTTTTTCAGTTTCATTTCGCTCAATTTTCATCTGTTCCATTAATTTATTATTTTTAGCTTTTAAGTGTACCGTGCTGATAAAAAACTTATGGTAGCGAAACGCGCTGGTAAAAATGCCAAACCAAAATATAAGTCCGAGTATACCCAAAACAAAAAAACTGCCGTTTTCATCCAATATCGCGCACAAAGACATAGGAACGAGAAGCGCGGTTGAGTAAAAGCCAACAAGGTTTTTATTTGGAGCTAAAACGGTCCCAGCGCCTCCTGACATCGCAGAAAGCACCACCATAGTAGCAGCAAGTTCAATCGTTCCCATGGTCGGATAAAAGAGAACAGAGTAGAGTGCCCAAATGCTCGCGGTGAGATACAAACCGATTGAAAACCTGATGAGCGCAGGTCGTGGATAATATGCCGTGCCCGCAAGATTAACACGCCAGTATATTGCATCGAAAAGACGCGCAATAGACACGCCCATCATTAACATCCAGACCTGAAATTTCTGTGCGAATGTGGAGGGAGAATCGCTTTCAAAAAAAAACAAGAGGCCGGAAAAGGCGAATATCGTCATCAAGAACCCGATGAAACTGTTGCCAATCAGCATATCAGTGGTATCTCGATCTATCTCTAATTGTGATATTGACTCTTGTTCTACTTTCAACGAATAAACCTTTTGATGACTGAACGCTGCGCAGTTCATTTAACGCAACTTATAGTTTTTATGCCACTTTAGGCATTTTTCAGATATATGCGCTATATATAAGGTTAGCACAGAGTAATTATCATACTATTGGTATGATAGTTTTGGAATGAGACCATCGACCGATTTGTTATCTTCTGCTGTTCAAATTGCCTGTCCTTTCTTAATCGATATTGAGGCGTTTAACGTCTTTTTAATTCTCTGTGTTTATCGATGAGTAACCTAAGTATTAACACTTTGGAGAGATCTTGTAATACTTTCGAACTAAATTTTTTCACAGGTTGTTTACAATGTTGATTTTATGTTATACATTCTTAATCGATTAAGTATGTTTGTGTTGCCACCAGCCCTAGTAGTTAGGGTAGCGGCTACTTAGGATTTAACAACTCCAACACATTACCGGAGAAAAACATGAAGAAACATCACACACTCAACACACTGACACTAGCTATTTGTACTGCGCTTTCGGGAACGGTTATCGCTCAAGAATCTGCGACACCAGAGACTGAAGCGAAATCTAAAGAGAAATTCGAGCAGATCGTTGTAACTGCAGCGCCGGGTGGCGCAACAATGCAGGAAGCGAGTGTTTCGGTTAGCGCTTTTGATGAAGCAGATATTTTGAAGCTTGCGCCTCGTTCTACGGCGGAAGTTTTCCGTGCATTACCGGGTATTCGTGCAGAATCTTCTGGTGGTGGCGGTAACGCGAACATCACTATTCGTGGTATTCCACTTGCTACTGGTGGTTCTAAGTTCCTACAGCTACATGAAGACGGTCTTCCAGTATTAGAGTACGGAGATATCAACTTCGGTAATGCAGACAACTTCCTACGCTATGACTGGTCAGTAGCGAACGTTGAAGCAGTACGTGGTGGTTCAGCATCAACATTTGCAAGTAACTCGCCAGGTGGTGTAATCAACATGATCAGCAACACCGGTGAAGTAGGTGGCGGCGCCATCGGAACGTCATTTGGTGTTGACTATGAAGAATTTCGTTTAGATTTCCGTTACGGTGGCGAAATCACTGATGACCTTTACTACCATATCGCAGGTTTCGCTCGCGGCGGAGAAGGCCCACGTGAAACAGGTTACAACGGTGACCAAGGCGGTCAGGTTAAATTTAACATTACTAAAATGCTAGATAACGGCCATATCCGTTTCCATTACAAAAACCTAGACGATAAAGTTTCAACTTATCTTCCTTCACCTGTACTTGTAAAAGGTGATGGAGAGTACGGTCCAGTACCAGGTTATGACGCAAGTTCACAAGCGTTAAACTCGGCATACAATACAAACATCTCTACATTTGATAGCTTTGGAAATCCTGAAAATCGCGATGTGCGTGACGGTATCGAATCTAAAGTTAGCTCTTTCGGTGTTGAAGTTGACTTAGAAGTTGCAGAAAACCTGTTTTTACTTAACAAATTCCGTATTTCTGACATCTCTGGTGGCTTCATTGCCCCGTTTACTGATGGCTTCCCAGCAGGCCCAGGTGATGTATCAAATTTCGCATCGGCACTTTGTGCAGGCGCACTTGACGGTGATGGTAACCCTCTAAACTGCGACAGTACGACAGTAACATTGGCCAACGGTCCAGGTGCAGGTGACGTTTACACAGGTCAAGCATTTACTAACCTTCAGTTCGACACGCGTATCAATGACCTTGGCAACATGATCAACGACTTCAGCTTGCGTAAAGAGTTTGACAACGGTATTGACCTAACAGTGGGTTACTACTACTCAAACCAAGATATCGCGACGAGCTGGTCAAGCTGGCAGACCTTTATTCAAACGCTAGACGGTGATAATTCTCAGTTGTTGAATATTACTAATGGCGATGGCGTTGCTCTTGTGTCTGACGGTTTATTGTCAGCAAGTTTCCTTTCTTGGGAATGGGACCTGAACTACGTTACTAAAGCACCGTACATGAACATTGGTTTCGAATTGTCTGACAACATCCTTATCGATGCGTCAGTACGTCACGATACCACGGAAGCGTCTGGTGAACTTATCAGTACATGCTGTGGTGGTAACGCTGATTTTGACCTAAACGGTAACGGTGTTATTGAGCAAATCGAAGATGCGTCTGCAACTAACAGTGGCTTCATCCGTGGTGGTGTAATCAATCTGAATCGCGCGGGTGCTGCTTCTCAAATCGTAGATTACAGCGCAAATAATACGTCTTACTCTATCGGTGGTTCATATTTATTGAGCGACAGCCAAACATTTTTTGCTCGTTACTCAAAAGGTGGCCGTGCTATTGCTGACCGTCTACTTCAAATTGGCGGAACGCTAAACGCAGACGGCAGCCTAACAAGCACTACGTCTGGCTACGACACGACGAAGCAGTTTGAAATTGGTTACAAATACGGTACGAAAGACCTAATGGTTAACGCTACCTTGTTCGACACAGTTACTGAAGATACTCAAGCAGAAGTAACAAGTGGTCTTACATTCATGCGTGAATACGAAGCGTTAGGTCTTGAGCTTGAAGGTCGTTGGAATGCAACGGATAACTTTGTAATGTCTGGTAACTTAACATGGACTGACGCAGAGATTAGCGACGACGTAAACAATGCTGCTTTAGTTGGCAACACGCCTCGCCGTCAAGCAGATTGGATCTGGACTATTACTCCAGAGTATGTGACTGACACATGGTCTGTTGGTGCTTCACTACAAGGCTCGACTGAGTACTTCGTACAAGACAATAACGATCTGAAGCAAGACGGTTACACGCTTGTTAACCTGTTTGCGACTTATTGGGTGAATGACCAGTTCTCAGTGTCACTTAACATGAATAATGCGACAGATGAGTTCATCATTACTGAGTCAGAAGAAGGTTCAGCGGCAGTAGGTAGTTACGTTCGTGCACGTCCTCTAAATGGACGTACCACAGTACTTTCTCTAAAGTATATGTTTGACTAAAAGTGAGTTTTCAAGCTCTCAACATGCATAGATATGTTCTTTGCATAGTGAGCTAGAAATTAAAGCTATCAAAACGCCCACATCACAGTGGGCGTTTTTTTTAATTCGCGTCGTCGTGTTTCTCTTTTTCAAGTTGTCTTTCTATGGCCGCAGAAAGACGGTCTATCACATGAGTATGTTTTTTATGGATAACGTGAACCAGCTTATGCTCTACAAGCGGTATGTACTCAATCTTGGCTTGCTCAAAAATAGCTTTTTCTGAATAGTCACTAGGCAATATCGCGTAATCAAATCGACCATTTAACAATAAACTGATCACATGATTAAAGTCATCAAATTCAAATATATTGGCATTTAGTTCGGTGGGGTTTACATGCATATTGAAGAAGAAGCGGGTGGTAACGGCTATTACTTTATCTTGGTTTTGAAGAACGCTTTTGTCGCACTGAGCCCCTCTAATACACAGTAAAAATGATGCGCCATTGGAAAGGGCTGGAGGAACAACGACAATATTGTTATCAGGTTGTGCGACCACTTCATAGCGAATTACATCTGCATCTGTCATTCCTTCGTTTAAAAGCCGCAGTCCTCGTTCACCACCCACTTTTTCAAATGTTACGTCTAAACCGATATCGCGGTAGGCTTGTGCTATTAATGGTTTATAAAAGCTAATTATACGAGGGTGGTTAAGTTCACCAATAATGAAATTTGAATCATTATTTTGTGCCTTAACATTTGTTGTCAGTATGAACATTGAAGTTAAAAGGCAAAAGAGAGGTGAAACGCTTTTTGTTATTATAACTCGCGCTTTTTTCACAGCTTGAATCCTTGTCTATAAAAATTAGCTTATTTAAAGAATAGAGCACGAATTGAGCATTGAAAAGTTAGAGACGCTTTGTGACAAAGGGTGACAAAAATAAAAAGCCCTGTCACTGCGATAGTGACAGGGCTTACTAACAATTTAGGGTTGTCGCTTGTTATGCTGCGTTTTGACCACCATCAATTGCTTTAAGCGTTTGTGACGCTGGAACAAGTTCCATATCAAACGTGTACTCGTCCACACGAACAGCTAGCTTACGCTTTTCGTTGTAGTCGTGAAGCTTCGCCGCTTCGTCAGCTGTTACCACACCTTTTTCTTGCAGCTTGTTAAGTGCGTGCTCGAAAGAAATGAACGGCACAACAGGCTCTTTACGAAGTGCTTTTTGCACTTTACCTAGTAGGTGTGCGACAGCGTGCTTAGCTTTGAATGCTTGCTCATTGATGTCGTTGCCGTCTCCAGGGATAACGCGTACCAAGTGCGTAAGCTGCGCTTTAACACTGTTATCTTGCATAGCCGCGATAGAAAGCTCACGAACCAAGTCGTCACTAATACCTGCAACACTGTTAGTGTAAGTATTCGTTAGCAGACGCATTAGGCCACGTGTCGCTGTATTCGGGAAATTGTTGATGAAGTTAACAATTGCCTGATCAGCTTGCTGTAAAGACCACTGCATTGCATATTCGAAGTACGGTAGCGCAAGCTTTCTGTCTTCAATGCGCTGCTCGTAGAAACGAATCGCTGCCATCGCACCATATAGATAACTCATTACGTCACCTAGACGTGCTGATAGAAGCTCTGCTTTCTTAAGGTCACCGCCAAGTACCGCTAGTGACAAGTCAGCAAGGGGCGCTAGCTTTGCAGAGATGCTGTTTACTCGTTTCTCATACTTGCGAACCTCTGGTAATGCAGACTCACTTTCGCGTAGGAAAGGAAGGTAGCCTTTGCCCAAGCTGCGGAATGCATTTTTAACACTGAAGCCAACGGTCTTACGAAGTACCTTGTTGAATTCTGCATCTGCTGAACTTTCGTTGCTGTGGATCAGATCAACCATATCTTTAAGGTAAGGGTGACAACGCATTGCACCTTGGCCGAAAATCATTAGATTTCGGGTAAGAATGTTTGCACCTTCCACCGTAATCGCGATAGGAAGCGCAGCGTAACCACCCGCTAATGTGTTCTGAGGGCCGCGTTGAATCGCTTTACCTGCTTGGATGTCCATCGCAGAGTTCATTACGTCACGGCCAAGTTCGGTCATGTGGTACTTAGCAATCGCTGTCACTACTGATGGCTTCACGCCTAAGCCTAAACCTTCAGTGGTTAAAACGCGCATCGCTTCTAGTAAGAACGTCTTACCAGCGATGTCTGCCATTTTCTCTTGAATACCTTCGAAGCGACCAATTGGAAGACCGAATTGCTCACGTACGAATGAATACTCCACCGTGCCTTTAAACGCTGATTGTGCCGTCGCTACGCCCATTGCTGGAAGTGAAATACCACGACCTGCACCTAGACAGCTAACTAGCATCTGCCAGCCACGGCCAATGTTCTTCTGACCGCCAATAATGAAGTCCATAGGAATGAACACATCTTGACCACGAGTAGTACCGTTGTAGAAACGCACACCCATTGGGTCGTGACGGTTACCCAGTTCAACACCTGGGTGAGACTTAGGTAGAAGGGCACAGGTAATACCAAGCTCTAGTTTGTCGCCGAGTAGTTGGTCCGGGTCGAATACTTTAAACGCAAGGCCAAGTACTGTCGCGATTGGTGCAAGCGTGATGTAACGCTTGTCCCAGCTTATACGTAGACCAAGTACTTCTTCACCGTTAAATTCGCCTTTCGTTACGATAGCTGCATCTGGAATAGCACCTGCGTCAGAGCCTGCTTCAGGGCTGGTAAGCGCGAAGCAAGGAATGTCGCGACCGTCTGCTAGGCGCGGTAACCAATAATCTTGCTGCTCGGTTGTACCGTAATGCATAAGAAGCTCGCCTGGACCTAACGAGTTAGGCACCATTACGGTTACCGCAATTGCACCGCTCTTCGCTGCGATAGTAGCAACGATAGTCGAGTTTGCGTACGGGCTAAATTCTAAACCACCAAATTTCTTTGGAATGATCATAGAGAAGAAACGGTTCTTACCTAGGAAGTCTAAAATCTCCTGAGGAATATGCTTGCCATTACCCAACTCAAAATCATCGACCATGGCCAATAGCTCTGCTACAGGACCATCCAAGAATGCTTGTTCTTCGGTGCTCAGCTTTGCCTGAGGAATGTCGCGTAATGCCTGCATGTCAGGCTTACCTTGATAAATAGAAGATTCAATCCAGACATCACCCGCGTCTAGGGCTTCTTGTTCTGTAACTGAAATTGGGGGTAATACTTTTTTTAAGCTAGTTCTGATACTCATTGTAACTCATCCGCTCATCTGACCAGTTGTGTAACTTAATACTACACCTTATTTTAAAAAGATCAAATTTTGTAAAAATAAATTAACTATCAACGCGTTATGTAACGATTTATACACTTATTGGTACGAGTGTGAGGTTAAATCGTTTAACATTGCGCACTTTTAATGTTTAAAAATTGAGCGGTTGGCGGTTTTTTTACCTTTCTCTGGAATCTATCGAGAGTGTTTGTGGTCAGTTTTTGTTGATGTTGCACGTTTTATTTCCATTCATTGTCTTTTATAGTTAGCGCTCTTAAACAAGGAGATGTCATAAAAATGCGCAAACTTTCACGACCATTCGCTCAATTTTTTATTGGAAGCGCTGCAATTGCCGGCTTGGTTCATTCCAGTTTAGCGAGTGCCGATGTTACTGGTTATGCTGTTGCGAACATAGGTTATGGATATGTCGATACGGAAATAGACAATGAGGCTGATGTTAGCTACTCAGCAGCGCTTGGTTACCAGTTTCATCGCCAGTGGTACATCGAGGGAGGATATATCTCATTAATTGATGCTGACACTGACGAACAATCAATATCGAGCAAAGGGCCTTACGTTGCACTGCTAAGGCGTGTTGATCTTTCGTGATTAGTTTTTGAACAGCATGGTAAAGAGTTATAATTTGCTTCGCCAAAAGTAAAAGAACAACTCACTACCATGCCAAGACTAATGCTAACTGATAAGCGGTGGC
>Ga0181596_10000094_pt1 | contig 82709 bp, 69 predicted proteins | sample 041ome_6_FD_148655 | JGI IMG/M metagenome (GOLD analysis project Ga0181596, IMG submission 148655) | Coastal salt marsh microbial communities from the Groves Creek Marsh, Skidaway Island, Georgia - 041402US metaG (spades assembly) | ecosystem: Environmental > Aquatic > Marine > Intertidal zone... | reverse complement strand
CCGCCGTAAGTTTTAGAAAGAACTGTAGTGATAGCTGCAGTTAGGGTAGTTTTACCGTGGTCAACGTGGCCGATTGTACCCACGTTTACGTGGGGTTTCGTACGTTCAAACTTTTCTTTTGCCATTTTTCTCGTTTCCTAAGTTAAAAGTCCGACCCACCAATAGACCGGACCGAACCTTCATTTAGATTAAATTCTAGATTCAATAATAGCCTGCGCCACATTGTTCGGCGCCTCAGAATAATTGAAGAACTCCATTGAGTATGAAGCACGACCTTGTGTTTGTGAACGCAAGTCTGTTGCGTAGCCAAACATTTCTGAAAGAGGCACTTTTGCACGTATTATTTTAACACCTGCTACACCATCTTCCATACCTTCGATCATGCCGCGACGACGATTAATGTCGCCAACTACATCACCCATCCAATCTTCTGGAGTAGTCACTTCAACTTTCATTGTGGGTTCAAGTAACACCGGATTTGCTTCTGCGGCGCCTTTTTTGAAACCCATAGAGCCGGCGATCTTAAACGCCATTTCAGAAGAGTCAACATCGTGGTATGAACCGTCAAACAAAGTTACCTTTACATCAAGTACCGGATACCCTGCAAGAACACCACTTCGCATCTGCTCCTGAATTCCTTTATCGACCGCTGGGATGAACTCTTTTGGTACAACACCACCGACGATTTCGTTCACAAATTCGTAGCCTGAACCTTCTTCTTGAGGTTCAATACGTAACCAAACATGACCAAATTGGCCACGGCCGCCTGACTGACGAACGAACTTCCCTTCAACTTCAACAGATTTACGAAGGGTTTCACGATAAGCAACCTGTGGGTTACCTACGTTACATTCAACTTTAAATTCGCGCTTCATGCGGTCAACAATGATATCAAGGTGAAGTTCACCCATACCAGAAATGATTGTTTGACCTGTCTCGTCGTCAGTTTTTACTTTAAACGACGGATCTTCTGCCGCAAGCTTACTAAGGGCTATGCCCATTTTTTCTTGATCAGCTTGAGACTTAGGCTCAACCGCAATTGAAATTACCGGCTCTGGAAAATCCATACGCTCCAGCGTGATAACGTGATTCGGATCACACAGCGTATCACCGGTTGTTACATCTTTAAGGCCGATGGCCGCGGCGATGTCACCTGCGCGTACTTCTTTAATTTCTTCGCGATCTTTCGCGTGCATTTGCACGATTCGACCAAAGCGCTCGCGCTTACCCTTAACAGGGTTATAAACCGTGTCACCTGTGTTTACCACACCAGAATAACAACGGAAGAACGTTAGCGTGCCCACAAATGGGTCCGTCGCTATTTTAAATGCTAACGCTGAGAACGGCTCATCGTCGCTTGCATGACGCTCTGCTTCTGTTTCGTCTTTATCGTCAAGTACACCCGTGATGGCCTTAACTTCTGTTGGAGACGGAAGATAATGAATAACAGAGTCTAGTACAGCCTGAACACCTTTGTTTTTGAAAGCACTGCCACATGTGGCAAGAACAATTTCGTTGTTCAGCGTACGCTTACGAAGCCCTAAACGAATTTCTTCCTCAGAAAGCTCTTCACCCTCTAAGTATTTATTCATTAGTTCATCAGATGCTTCTGCAGCCGCTTCGATCATCTCTGTGCGGTACTGCTCAGCCGTGTCTAAATATTCAGCCGGAATGTCTTCATAGGTAAATGTCATACCCATGTCTTCTTCATTCCAGTTGATGGCTTTCATTTTCACAAGGTCAATGACGCCATGGAAATTCTCTTCAGCGCCCATGTTGATTTGAATCGGAACACAGTTTGCGCCTAAACGTTTGCGGATTTGACCCACAACCCGTTCAAAATCAGCGCCAGCCCGGTCCATCTTATTAACGAACACAAGGCGTGGCACCTGATATTTGTCAGCCTGTCGCCAGACTGTCTCTGATTGAGGCTCAACCCCAGAAGACCCACAGAATACCACTACCGCACCGTCTAATACACGTAGTGAACGCTCTACTTCGATAGTAAAGTCAACGTGTCCAGGGGTGTCGATGATGTTGATCCTATGTTGATCGAACTGTTGCTCCATACCAGACCAAAAACAAGTTGTTGCAGCAGACGTGATAGTAATACCACGCTCCTGCTCTTGCTCCATCCAGTCCATGGTAGCAGCACCATCGTGCACTTCACCGATTTTGTGAGACAGTCCTGTATAAAACAGAACACGCTCTGTGGTCGTGGTTTTACCCGCGTCCACGTGAGCCACAATACCAATATTGCGATAACGCTCAATCGAGGTCTTACGAGGCATAAATCTCTCTCAGTTATATAACGTTGATTACCAACGGTAATGAGCAAACGCTTTGTTTGCTTCGGCCATGCGGTGAACGTCTTCACGTTTCTTAACCGCAGAACCTTTATTTTCTGATGCGTCTAACATCTCAGCCGCTAGGCGTTGTGCCATAGACTTTTCGCCACGTTTACGTGCAGCTTCAACCATCCAACGCATACCTAGCGCGTTACGACGAACTGGACGTACTTCAACTGGAACCTGATACGTTGAACCACCAACACGACGAGATTTAACCTCTACTGTTGGACGGATGTTATCAAGCGCTTCCTCGAAGATATCTAGGTGTGCTTTGCCGGTTTTTTCAGCAACAATATCAAGCGCACCGTAAACGATTTTTTCAGCGACTGACTTTTTGCCGTCGAGCATTACGACATTCATGAATTTCGCAAGCAGTTGTGAACCAAATTTTGGCTCTGGTAGGATTTTACGTTGACCTACGACTCTTCTTCTTGGCATTTTCTATTCTCCGTATGAATTCAGGGAAAACCCAAAACTCTTAAACTTCAGTTTGGCCTTACTAACGGAGAACCGTTAAGACTTAGGCCTTTTCGCGCCGTACTTAGAACGGGCTTGTTTACGATCGTTTACACCTGCGCAGTCAAGAGTACCGCGAACTGTGTGATAACGAACACCTGGTAGATCTTTAACACGACCACCACGGATAAGTACTACACTGTGCTCTTGTAGGTTGTGACCTTCACCACCGATGTATGAAGAAACTTCAAAACCGTTAGTAAGACGCACACGACATACTTTACGTAGTGCAGAGTTTGGTTTCTTAGGCGTAGTAGTATATACACGAGTACATACACCACGTCTTTGTGGACAAGCTTGTAGAGCAGCTACGTTGCTTTTTTCAACGGGCTTTCTACGCGGCTTGCGCACTAACTGGTTAACTGTTGCCATTAACTAGCTCCTGATTAAAAACTACGAAAACCCAATCACTGTGATTGGGTCCATATAAACGCGACTTTTTTTAAAATCGCCCTGATTTGTGAACATTGTGCTCGTCAATATTCACTGAGCGTTGAAACAAAAACCGCGACCGTTCATCGAGCCCTTCAAGGCTATCCAAAATCGGGTCGCGGAATATTAAAGATCATCGCCCTGACTGTCAAGGTGTACAAAGGTTAAGCAGTTAATTTATCTGCAATCTGTACAACTGACCTGCCAATTTGTTAGGAGTACGTTAACGTACTCCTATGATCATGCCTTATTCGGCAGTATCTTCGTCTGCACCAGCATTAAGCGCTTCGGTTAGTGCCTGTTCTGCTTCAGCAGCAGAAACTGACATTTCTTCGATTTGCTCTTTGCGACGTTGTGCACGGCGTTCGTGGTATGCGAAACCCGTTCCCGCTGGAATTAGACGACCAACGATAACGTTTTCTTTCAGACCGCGTAGGTCATCTTCTTTACCTTGAACCGCAGCTTCAGTTAGAACACGTGTTGTTTCTTGGAACGATGCTGCTGAGATAAACGACTCAGTAGACAGTGACGCTTTAGTGATACCAAGCAGTTGCGTTTCGTACTGCGCTGGGATCTTACCGTGTTTTTCAATTTCACGGTTCGCCACTTTAACGTTCGATACTTCAACCTGTTCACCTTCAAGGAACTGCGTATCGCCTGGGTGAGTGATAACACACTTACGTAGCATCTGACGGATAACTACTTCGATGTGCTTATCGTTAATCTTAACACCCTGTAGACGGTATACTTCCTGAACTTCGTTCACGATGTAGTTTGCTACTGCTGAGATACCACGTAGACGTAGGATATCGTGCGGAGACTCTGGACCATCAGCGATAACTTCGCCTTTTTCCACTTTCTCACCTTCGAACACGTTAAGCTGACGCCACTTAGGAATCATCTCTTCGTATGCATCACCCTCAGCAGGTGTAATTACAAGACGCTTCTTACCTTTGGTCTCTTTACCGAAGCCGATAGTACCTGAGATTTCTGCAAGGATTGCAGGCTCTTTAGGCTTACGTGCTTCAAATAGGTCCGCAACGCGCGGTAGACCACCCGTGATATCACGAGTCTTCGAGCTTTCCTGAGGAATACGTGCTAGCACGTCACCTTCATTCGCCACTTTGCCTTCTTTCGCTTCGATAGTTGTGAAGCTTGGAAGACGAATTTCTTGAAGACCGAAATCGTCACTTTCAAGAATTAGCTTAGGCTCTTTAGAGTTAACTTTCGCAAGGTCTTTAACAACGATACGAGTTAGACCAGTAAGCTCGTCTTGCTGCATTTCGGTGTTAGAGTCATCAATGTCTGCAAAGCTAATCTTAGCTGCGCGCTCAGTGATGATTGGGTGACTATGCGGATCCCAGTTAGCAACCACGTCGCCAGCTGCAATCGTTGCACCGTCATCCACGCTAAGTACAGCACCGTAAGGCACTTTATAACGCTCTTTCTCACGGCCTTGCTCGTCGATAACAGTAAGTTCTGTTGAACGAGAAACGATAACCACTTTACCGTCAGAGTTACGTACGAATTTCGCATTGTGTAGCTTAAGGCTACCCGCAGTCTTAACTTGTACGCTGTTCTCTGCAGATGCTCTTGATGCCGCACCACCGATGTGGAACGTACGCATGGTAAGCTGTGTACCTGGCTCACCGATTGACTGTGCTGCAATAACACCAACCGATTCACCGCTACCCACCATGTGACCACGTGCAAGGTCACGACCGTAACACTTAGCACAAACACCGAAGTCGTTGTCACAAGTGATTACCGAGCGAACCATGATTTGGTCAACTGAGTTAGCTTCAAGCATGTCAACTAACGCTTCGTCTAGAAGAACGTTACGCTCTACTAGTACTTCGTTAGTGCCAGGCTTAAGTACATCTTCTGCTACCACACGGCCTAGTACACGCTCGCGTAGTGGCTCAACAACGTCACCACCTTCGATTAGTGGTGTCATTTGAACACCTTCGAATGTGCCACAGTCGTCGTTAGTGATTACCAAGTCTTGTGCAACGTCTACTAGACGACGCGTTAGGTAACCCGAGTTCGCTGTCTTAAGTGCGGTATCCGCAAGACCTTTACGCGCACCGTGCGTTGAGATGAAGTACTGTAGTACGTTCAGACCTTCACGGAAGTTCGCCGTAATTGGTGTCTCGATGATTGAGCCATCTGGCTTAGCCATCAGACCACGCATACCAGCAAGCTGACGAATCTGAGCGGCACTACCACGAGCACCCGAGTCGGCCATCATGTAAACAGAGTTAAATGATGTTTGCTCTTCTTCTTCGCCATCGCGGTTAATTACGATGTCAGTCTTAAGGTTATCCATCATGGCCTTAGCAACTTTTTCGTTGGCATTTGACCAAATATCGATAACTTTGTTGTAACGCTCACCCGCGGTAACAAGACCGTTTTGGAACTGTTCCTGAATTTCGATAACTTCTGCTTCAGCAGCTTCGATGATATCTTTCTTCGCTTCTGGGATAACCATATCGTCGATACCAACAGATGCACCCGCGATCATCGCGTAGTGGAAACCGGTATACATGATTTGGTCAGCAGCAATTACTGTGTCTTTCAGACCTAGCGTACGGTAACAAGCATTCAATAGTCTTGAAATTTGCTTTTTGCCCATCGCTTGGTTGATGATTTCAAACGGCAGACCCTTTGGAAGGATCAATGAGAAAATTGCACGACCAACAGTAGTATCTGTTAGCGTCACTTTCTCAGTTTTGTTGCCATCTTCATCGATGTCATATTCAGTAATACGTACTTTAACGCGAGAGTGAAGCTCAGCATTACCTGTACGGTATGCTTTTTCTGCTTCATTCGGGCTGGTAAATACCATGCCTTCGCCTAAGCCGTTTACTTTGTCACGCGTTAGGTAGTAAAGACCTAATACAACGTCCTGTGAAGGAACGATGATTGGTTCACCGTTTGCAGGTGACAGAATGTTGTTCGTCGACATCATAAGCGCACGTGCTTCTAGCTGTGCTTCGATAGTCAACGGAACGTGTACCGCCATTTGGTCACCGTCGAAGTCGGCGTTGTACGCCGCACACACTAGCGGGTGAAGCTGAATCGCTTTACCTTCGATAAGTGTTGGTTCGAACGCTTGGATACCCAAACGGTGAAGTGTAGGTGCACGGTTAAGCAGTACCGGGTGTTCGCGGATAACGTCATCTAGTACGTCCCAAACCTCTGGTGCTTCGCGCTCTACAAGCTTCTTAGCTGCTTTAATTGTCGTCGCAAGACCACGTGCTTCAAGCTTACCGTAGATAAACGGCTTAAATAGCTCAAGTGCCATCTTCTTAGGAAGACCACACTGGTGAAGACGTAGCGTTGGACCAACGGTAATTACAGAACGGCCTGAGTAGTCAACACGCTTACCAAGAAGGTTTTGACGGAAACGACCTTGCTTACCTTTGATCATGTCTGCAAGCGACTTAAGTGGACGCTTGTTAGAACCTGTAATCGCTCGACCGCGACGTCCGTTATCTAGAAGCGCATCAACAGACTCTTGAAGCATACGCTTTTCGTTGCGTACGATAATGTCTGGAGCAGCAAGGTCTAGAAGACGCTTAAGACGGTTGTTACGGTTAATTACACGACGGTATAGGTCGTTTAGGTCAGACGTTGCAAAACGGCCGCCATCTAGTGGTACTAGAGGACGTAAGTCTGGTGGAAGTACCGGAAGTACCGTCATGATCATCCACTCTGGCTTGTTACCAGATTGTTGGAATGACTCAAGCAACTTAAGACGCTTAGTAATTTTCTTACGCTTGGTCTCAGAGTTGATTGAAGGCAGCTCTTCACGCATAGCCGCAACGTCTGCGTCTACGTCTAGTGCTTTTAGAAGGTCAAATATCGCTTCAGCACCCATCTTCGCATCGAACTCATCACCGTGCTCTTCAAGTGCATCCAAATACTCTTCTTCGTTAAGAAGTTGGCTGCGCTCAAGCGTCGTCATACCTGGCTCTGTAACCACATATGATTCGAAGTAAAGTACACGTTCAATATCACGAAGCGTCATATCAAGCATTAAGCCGATACGAGACGGTAGTGATTTAAGGAACCAGATGTGTGCAACCGGGCTAGCTAGCTCGATGTGACCCATACGCTCACGACGTACTTTAGTCAGTGTTACTTCAACGCCACACTTCTCACAGATTACACCGCGGTGCTTAAGGCGCTTGTACTTACCGCAAAGACACTCATAGTCTTTAACCGGACCAAAGATACGTGCACAGAACAGACCGTCACGCTCAGGCTTGAACGTACGGTAGTTAATTGTTTCAGGCTTTTTAACTTCACCAAATGACCATGAACGGATCATGTCAGGCGAAGACAGACCGATTCGAATATTATCGAATTCTTCGGTCTTGTTTTGTTGCTTTAGAAACTTTAATAAGTCTTTCACATTACTCTCCCAGCGGAGTCAGTCTCTAGAACCCGGCGCAAGCGCCGGGCCATCTCATAACATTACGTGGCTAACGCCGTATTACTTTTCTTCAAGCTCGATGTTGATACCCAGCGAGCGAATTTCTTTAAGTAGTACGTTGAATGACTCTGGCATGCCAGGTTCCATTCTGTGGTCGCCATCGACGATGTTCTTGTACATCTTGGTACGGCCGTTAACGTCATCCGACTTAACGGTAAGCATTTCTTGAAGGGTATATGCTGCACCGTATGCTTCAAGTGCCCACACTTCCATCTCACCGAAGCGCTGACCACCGAACTGTGCTTTACCACCAAGAGGCTGCTGTGTAACAAGGCTGTAAGAACCCGTAGAACGCGCGTGCATTTTGTCGTCTACTAAGTGGTTCAGTTTCAGCATGTACATATAACCAACCGTAACTGGACGCTCAAACTCGCGACCGGTACGACCGTCAAACAAAGTAATCTGACCGCTTTCTGGAATATCAGCAAGCTTCAGCATTTCCTTGATTTCAGATTCACGAGCACCGTCGAATACCGGCGTTGCTACCGGAACACCTTTGCGAAGGTTTTCCGCTAGACGGCGAACTTCATGGTCTGTGAAGCTGTCGATGTCGACTTCTTGATGGTTCTCACCAAGCTCGTACACCTTCTTCAAGAAGTCACGTAGTTCAGCCAGCTCACGCTGCTCTTTGATCATGCGATCAATCTTCACACCAAGACCGTGTGCAGCCATACCCAAGTGCGTTTCTAGGATCTGACCGATGTTCATACGAGACGGTACACCTAGCGGGTTAAGTACGATATCTACCGGCGTGCCGTCAGCATCGTATGGCATATCTTCTACAGGCTGAATAGTCGAGATAACACCTTTGTTACCGTGACGACCGGCCATCTTATCACCCGGTTGGATGTGACGTTTAACTGCAAGGTAAACCTTAACAATCTTAAGTACGCCTGGTGCTAGGTCATCGCCCTGCGTGATCTTACGACGCTTCGTTTCGAACTTCTTATCGAAGTCAGCTTTTATCTCAGCGTGTTGATCAGCAATTTGGTCAAGCTCTAGCTGTGCATCTTCACTGTTAAGCGCAATTTCAAACCACTTTTCACGCGGTAGGCTATCAAGCTTAGCTTGATCAACACCAGCACGTAGTAATGCAGTTTGTGCACGACTGAAGATACCGTCTGCAAGAATTTCGAACTCGTCAGTAAGGTCTTTCTTAACCTGACGTAGCTGCATATCTTCGATTTCAAGCGCGCGTTTGTCTTTCTCTACGCCATCACGGGTAAATACTTGAACGTCGATAACGGTACCGTGAACAGAGTTAGGTACACGTAGAGACGTATCTTTAACGTCAGACGCTTTCTCACCGAAGATTGCACGTAGTAGTTTCTCTTCTGGCGTAAGCTGAGTTTCACCTTTAGGCGTTACTTTACCTACTAGGATGTCACCGCCTTTCACTTCCGCACCAATGTATACAACACCTGATTCATCAAGCTTGCTTAGTGCAGATTCACCCACGTTCGGGATATCAGAAGAAATTTCTTCTGGCCCAAGCTTAGTATCACGAGCGATACAGCTAAGCTCTTGGATGTGGATAGTAGTAAAACGGTCTTCCTGCGCTACACGCTCAGAAATAAGGATCGAATCCTCAAAGTTGTAACCATTCCACGGCATGAACGCGATACGCATGTTCTGACCAAGTGCAAGGTCACCAAGGTCTGTTGAAGGACCATCGGCGAGCACGTCACCTGCAACAATCGGGTCGCCAACGTTACACGTAGGCTTCTGATTGATACATGTGTTTTGGTTAGAACGTGTGTACTTAGTCAGGTTGTAGATATCGATACCCGCTTCACCTGGAAGCATTTCATCTTCATCTACTTTAATAACGATACGGCTGGCATCAACGTAATCAACCACACCACCGCGCTTAGCAACTACAGTTACACCTGAGTCAACCGCGATAGTTTTTTCCATACCGGTACCAACTAGCGGCTTATCAGCGCGTAGTGTAGGTACTGCCTGACGTTGCATGTTCGCACCCATTAGTGCACGGTTCGCATCATCGTGCTCTAGGAATGGGATAATGCTTGCAGCAATTGAAACGATTTGCTGAGGTGAAACGTCCATGTACTTGATGTCTTCTTTAGGCATCAAGGTTGTTTCACCACGGTGACGACAAGGAATTAGGTCGTCAACCAACTCGCCTGCTTCAGTTAACGCGATGTTAGCCTGAGCGATTGCGAATTGACCTTCTTCAATTGCAGATAAATAATCGATTTCGTCTGTAACCACACCGTCAACAATGCGACGGAACGGTGTTTCTAGGAAACCGAAGTCATTGGTGCGCGCAAAGCTTGCCAATGAGTTAATAAGACCGATGTTCGGGCCTTCCGGCGTTTCGATTGGACATAGACGACCATAGTGAGTCGGGTGTACGTCTCGAACTTCGAAGCCTGCACGTTCACGTGTAAGACCACCCGGACCTAATGCAGAAATACGACGCTTATGCGTTACTTCTGATAGCGGGTTGTTTTGGTCCATGAACTGAGAAAGCTGAGATGAACCGAAGAACTCTTTAACCGCTGCCGAGATAGGCTTAGCGTTTATAAGGTCTTGTGGCATTACGTTGTCAAGGTCGCCTAAGCTTAGACGCTCTTTAACTGCACGTTCAACACGTACAAGGCCAACGCGGAACTGGTTCTCTGCCATTTCACCAACAGAACGGATACGACGGTTACCTAGGTGATCGATGTCATCTACTTCGTCTTTACCGTCACGAATCATTATTAACTGCTTCATTACAGCGATAATGTCTTCTTTATCTAGCGTTCCAGAACCAATAAGTTCTTCGCGACCTAGACGACGATTGAACTTCATACGACCAACAGAAGACAGATCATAACGCTCTTCAGAGAAGAACAAGTTATCAAACAAGGTTTCTGCTGCGTCTTTTGTCGGTGGTTCACCAGGACGCATCATACGATAAATTTCAACTAGCGCTTCTAGGCGGTTGGTTGAAGAATCGATACGAAGCGTATCTGAAATGTATGAACCGTGATCGAGTTCATTGATGTAAAGCGTTTCGAACTCTTTTATACCTGCTTGGCTCAGCGCCGCTAGGTTTTCCAGAGTAAGTTCATCGTTAGCACTAACAATGACTTCGCCGGTGTCTTCGTTTACGTAAGTGGCAGCATATACGCGACCAATTAAGTAATCCGCAGGAACTTCAAGTTCCGATAGACCCGCTTTCTCAAGTGCACGAGTATGACGCGCAGAGATACGACGGCCTGACTCAACAACAACGTTACCTTCGCCATCAATGATATCAAACTGGGCAGTTTCACCGCGTAGGCGATCTGGCACCACTTCCATCATCAACTTGTCTTTATTGATACGTACGTTAACTTTCTCAAAGAAAGTGTCTAAAATTTCTTCAGACGACATTTCCAACGCACGTAAAATAATCGTAGCAGGCAACTTACGACGACGGTCAATACGTACAAACAAGTTATCTTTCGGGTCAAACTCGAAGTCTAACCACGAACCACGGTAAGGAATTACACGTGCGTTATATAGCACTTTACCTGACGAGTGGGTTTTGCCTTTGTCGTGATCAAAGAATACACCAGGTGAACGGTGCAGCTGTGACACGATAACACGCTCTGTACCATTGATTACGAACGTACCGTTCTCAGTCATCAATGGGATCTCGCCCATGTACACTTCTTGTTCTTTAATATCTTTTACGGTACCTGGCGCAGCGTCTTTATCGAACAACACTAACCGTAGTTTTACTCTTAACGGAGCAGAGAAAGTTACGCCACGAATTTGACATTCTTTAACGTCGAAAACGGGCTCTCCCAGGCGGTAGCTTACATACTGAAGCTCTGAACTACCTGAGTAGCTTTTAATTGGAAAAACGGAACGAAATGCTGCTTCCAAACCGTATTGAGCATCTGCGTCGATCTCAATAAACTTTTTGAAAGAATCAAGCTGAATTGAAAGAAGGTATGGAATTTCCAATACCTGTGGGCGTTTGCCAAAATCCTTACGGATACGTTTCTTTTCGCTATAAGAGTAAACCATGGGTTCCTCAGCCTGCTGATTTATGACCCAACCTGCTGCAAAATGCTTTAAAACGCGTGCTATGGGCTAAAAGCTGCGTTTCAAATGGCGCACTAAGCAACAAACTTCCACAACCCTTTTTCGGGCAGATACACCAGCATACAACAAAATTTAACCAATTATTAGTTAACTTGTTGGATTTTTATGCTTTTTATGGGTATGTCCGATTGGCGCTTTTACGTGATGTAGTCAAGGGTTAGAATCTACACACTATACAGCGCAAAAAGGCTGGTGGTTCAAAAAACCACCAGCCTTGCCGTCTCAGGCAATAATCTGACTGTGTCAGATTACTTGATTTCTACTTCTGCACCAGCTTCTTCAAGCTCTTTCTTAAGTGCTTCAGCTTCATCTTTGCTTACGCCTTCTTTGATAGCTTTAGGAGCAGACTCAACTACTTCTTTAGCTTCTTTAAGACCTAGGCCAGTCGCGCCGCGAACTGCTTTGATAACTGCAACTTTGTTAGCGCCGAATGAAGTCATTACAACGTCGAACTCAGTCTTTTCTTCTGCAGCAGCAGCTTCACCAGCTACAGCAGGACCAGCAACAGCAACAGCTGCAGCAGATACGTTGAATTTTTCTTCAGCCGCTTCGATAAGTTCAACCAGTTCCATTACCGGCATTTCAGCGATTGCGTTTAAGATATCTTCTTTAGTTAGAGCCATGTTCTCTAAACTCCTGGGTATAAAATGTTAAAAAAATCAATATGCCAAAAACGCCAATTACTTGGTGTCTTTGACCGCCGCCAATACACGCACAAACTTGCCAGGAACTTCGTTGATTGTTTGAACGAATTTCCCAACTGGTGCTTTGAAGGTCGCAAGTAGTCTTGCAAGCGCTTCGTCGCGGGTAGGTAGTGCTGCAACTGCGTCCAATTTCTCTGGACCAAGAAGACCGCTACCAATTGAAAGTGCAGTAACTTTTAGCTTATCGTTAGTCTTACCGAAGTCTTTGAAAAGACGTGCTGCACCGCCTGGTGCGTCGATAGAGAAACCATAGATAAGCGGACCAGTTAAGGCGCTGTCTAAGTCTGCAAATTGACTGTCTGCTAGAGCACGTTTTGCAAGAGTGTTACGTACAACCTTTAGGTATACGCCTTGCTCACGAGCTTTAACACGTAGGTCAGTCAGTTCACTAACTTCCATCCCACGGTATTCAGCAACGGCTACGGATAGAGCGCGAGACGCAACTTCAGAAACTTCTGCTACGATCTCTTTTTTTGCTGCTAAACCTAGTGCCACTGAGTTCACCTCTTTGTATCTGATGTTGTTTGTAGTTACCTACTTACTTCATCAGGGTTCACAGATTGATACCAACCCTCATGGTTGATACCGCTCTACGGTGTTTGTTACCCCAGAGAGTCTGAGTCAAACCACCGTCTGCGCAGGTTGTTGTATTAAGCAGTGTGTTGACTGTGAAAGTTCTCTTACCTCTTCCACCACACCGCACCTGCGGTCTTGGACGGGAGCTGCTTATTAGCACTGCTAATTATCACAGCTCCAACCCATAACCTTTAAGAGATTTCGATGAGCCTGAGCTCAGCGAAATTAAAGACCTACAGAAGCCTTATCTAGAGCAACACCAGCACCCATTGTAGTGCTTAGGCTGATCTTCTTGATGTATGTACCTTTAGCAGAAGAAGGCTTCGCTTTCTTCAGTGCTTCAAGTAGCGCTTCAAGGTTTTCTTGAATTTGGTTCGCTTCGAACGCAATCTTACCAATGCTTGCATGGATGATACCGTTCTTATCGTTACGGTAGCGTACCTGACCAGCTTTAGCGTTCTTAACTGCCGTTGCAACGTCAGGCGTTACAGTGCCAGTTTTAGGGTTAGGCATAAGGCCACGTGGACCTAAGATTTGACCTAGTTGACCAACAACGCGCATCGCGTCTGGGCTAGCAACTACTACGTCAAAATTCATTTCGCCTTTCTTAACTAGCTCAGCAAGGTCGTCCATACCAACGATGTCCGCACCAGCTTCTTTAGCCGCTTCAGCATTAGCACCTTGAGTGAATACCGCAACGCGAACGTCTTTACCAGTACCGTTAGGTAGTACAGTTGCACCACGTACGTTTTGGTCAGATTTCTTCGCATCGATACCAAGGTTAACTGCTACGTCAACGCTTTCTGCAAACTTAGCTGTTGCTAGTTCTTTAAGAAGCGCTACTGCTTCGTTGATTTCGTACTCTTTGCTTGCGTCCACTTTTTCGCGGATAAGGCGAGCGCGTTTAGTTAATTTAGCCATTCGATTAGTCCTCTACCTTCAAGCCCATTGAGCGAGCAGAACCCGCGATAGTGCGTACCGCTGCATCTAGATCAGCTGCAGTAAGGTCTGGCTCTTTAGTTTTAGCAATCTCTTCCAACTGAGCGCGAGTAACAGTACCCACTTTCTCAGTGTTAGGACGGCCAGAACCACTCTTGATGCCCGCTGCTTTCTTAAGCAGGTAAGACGCAGGAGGAGTCTTTGTTTCGAATGTGAAAGAGCGATCTTCGTATACAGTAATTTCTACTGGTACCGGAGCGCCTTTCTCAAGACTTTCAGTTTTCGCGTTGAAAGCCTTACAGAATTCCATGATGTTCACACCGTGCTGACCTAGTGCAGGACCAACCGGTGGACTTGGGTTAGCAGCGCCAGCTGCAACCTGAAGCTTGATAATACCGCTTACTTTTTTAGCCATTTTACATGCTCTCTTGTTTGGGTCTAACGCCTCGCAAATACAGAGATTATTTGCTCAATCGGCTTCCCGTTTCCGTTTAAAAGGGCGCGCATTATATAAGGTGATTAATTACTATGCAAGGGCTAATTAGAATAAAAAACGGTCGAAAGTTCAGTATTTTTGCACGCTTACTTTCTAATACCAATCCGCATAGACAATTGCTCTCGCTGAATGGGTAATTATCTATGCGGGCTGGTATAATGGGCAAACACAAACAAAAAAGCCCCTATCAGGGGGACTCTTCAATATGACATCAAATCATGTTGGCAAACTTTTTCAGGTTCCCTTTGTTTTTAGACGTACTTGATAAATTGATTACGGCCATTATTTTTTGCTCTATAGAGCGCCTTATCAGCTTTGGATATGGCATCTTCAGGAGACTGCGCCTTAGATAGCGGACAGAAGCCAGCGCTAGCAGTCATTATGAACATTTGCTGATCAATTTTTACTGCCCTTTCTTTTAGCTTTTTCATTGCCCGATATAGATACAGCTCCGCCTCATCCTCTTTACAATGAGTAAGAATCACCAAGAACTCTTCTCCCCCCCAACGCCCTACTATGTCAGCTGCTCGCGCTTCTTCTTCCAGACAAGAGGCAAATTTCTTTAACGCCACATCACCCACATTATGACCATAGACATCATTAATTTTTTTGAAATGGTCAATATCAAAAAGAATTATTACCGCGTCTTCGCTACTTCTTTTGGTGGCGTGCCATTGGTATTTTAAAAACGTGTTCAAAAAGCGGCGGTTCTTCAGGCCGGTTAGGTCATCAGTAGTCGCTTTAAGAGACGCAATGCGTGCTTTCTTAGCATGAACGAGCTCCGCATCCTGCAGCGCCTTCAATCTCGATGTGATTTTAATGAGGTGTTCATCTAACTGCACAAGCATTGCAGCTGGCAATCTAGACTCTTTATAACGCAGTGCCGATATATAGCCAGGAACGCATGTTTTAACACCGCAGTTTTCAAGTTCTACAAATAACTGAATCGGAAATAAACCGGTTCTCTTTGTTGTTTTTGTCGCTATTTCTATAATGTTTTCGGTTTCGTAAACGCTGGTTCTTACGTTGAGGAGCTGTTGAATATTCTCTTTGCAGACAACGTCTGGCACTTTGGTGTGAAATTGACGGTTGTAGCTGAGTATCTCACCATCCATTGCAGCAATTACAGCAGGCTCAGTTATGTTGTCTAATACAGAGCGTAGGCTCACATCACCGGCTAACTTAGTGTGGTCAACCGAAATACTCACTTATTCCTCCCATCTCATCATCATGCGGTTCTAAATGGATAACGATGTGGCAATGACCATCTCCGCTTGCGATCGTCTTTTTCAACTCAACAGCGGCATAAGAAAATTCCGTTGACACGATTTTTCCAAAGACGTTTGCCGTCATTGAACAAAGCGGACGTTTCCCTACCACATTCACACCAAAAGGACATTGGGTGTTGATTAAAACTATAGCGTTTCTAGATATCTCTGAAACCCTAAATCGACCGCCAATTCTTCGTTTTAAATCGACTAATATATGCGCCATTGTTTCTATCGTCATGGCCTCATCATTTAGCTCCCTTTTGTATTTGTCGTACAGCATCTCTCCGACTTTGTCAGCAACCAAGCTGATGAAACTTTTTGACTCTTCAAATCCAATAACATCCTCCAACAGCTTTTCAAGCTCTAGCAGGATAGTTTGATGGAAAGAGCTGGCGTCAATATCTATGTTTTTACATGCTATGCGTTTTGCAACATTTTGCTCTGCCATGATAGCCCCTTAAGTTATACTTAAGTTGTAGAACATGGCGATTAAATAATCAACAAGTGGGAAAGTTGCTACCTTTTTAACTAACTACGTTAATCCGTTTTATTTTGAATAGTGTGTGACGTTAACGTTCGCGCCATGAAAGCTCGATTGATGGGATTATGATATCGATGCTCCGGTGTTTTAATGCGCCATAGCCAATGTCAGAACAAAAAAAAGCCCCTGTAAAGGGGCTTTTAAAAATTACAAAGCAGAATAGGCTTAGCCTTTTTCTACCTGACCAAATTCTAGGTCTACCGGTGTAGAACGACCGAAAATAAGTACCGATACTTTTACGCGGCTTTTTTCGTAGTCTACTTCTTCTACTACACCGTTGAAGTCTGCAAACGGACCGTCGATAACGCGAACCACTTCGCCTGGCTCGAACAATGTTTTTGGTCTTGGCTTATCAACATTCTCTTCAAGACGGTTTAAGATAGCGTCAGCTTCTTTCTGCGTGATTGGCATTGGACGATCTGATGTACCGCCAATAAAACCAAGTACGCGAGGCACGCTTTTCACTAAGTGCCATGACTCTTCTGTCATCGCCATTTCTACCAAAACATAACCCGGATAGAATTTACGCTCAGACTTACGCTTTTGACCCGCACGCATTTCTACCACTTCTTCAGTTGGTACTAGTACCTGACCGAAGTAGTCTTCCATGTTGTGCATTTTAATGTATTCAAGCAGCGTCTTCTTAACGCGAGCTTCGTATTGCGAATAGGCTTGTACTACGTACCATCTTTTCTTTACTGCTTCTTCTTCAGACATACGTTTATGCTCCTATTCCAGTAATAAAGCCAACTACACGAACAATAATGCCGTCTAGTCCCCATAAAATTAGTGCCATAACTAACGTCGCCGCAAGCACGATAAGCGTAGTTTGGTTCGCCTCTTGACGAGTAGGCCACACTACTTTGCGAACTTCTGTGCGAGACTCTTTAGCAAAGCTCAAGAAGGTGCTACCTTTTTCTGTAGTTGCTGCGATGAAACCAGCAATACCCACTACTACGACAATCGCGATGGCACGGTATAGTACCGAGATCTCACCGTACATTGTATTAGCGGTCACTAAACCGGCAAGCAGTGCAAAAATCACTACCCATTTAAACATGTCCAACGCATTGGACTGATTTTCCGTCTTTTCGCTCATGTTACGATCCTAGCACTACAGCGTCGTTGATTTACGCATTTGGTTAATGCGCAATTTAAAAATTCTTAGTTTAAGTAAATTTGGCAGGGGTGGAGGGACTCGAACCCCCAACCATCGGTTTTGGAGACCGCTGTTCTACCAATTCGAACTACACCCCTGTGGTGTCATCAAGACAAAATTTACTTACACTGCCCTTGGGAATAATGCGTCTTTTCTAAGGAAAGTGCGGTATCGCAAGGGAGGGACGCGTATTATACTTAACCACTTTCAAGATACAAGCGCTTTATCTCTCCTAGATGCTCTTCCCATTATTTCTCACTCAACTTATTCCACACCAATAAAACCACCCGTTTGGTGCGCCCATAGCTTGGCATAAATACCGTTGTAAGCAATAAGCTCTGCATGCGTTCCCTGCTCTACAATCTTGCCTTTGTCCAGTACCAGTAAACGGTCCATTTGTGCAATTGTCGATAAACGGTGAGCAATCGCAAGCACGGTTTTGCCTTCCATCACTTTATCTAAGCACGCTTGAATCGCTGCCTCTACTTCTGAGTCTAATGCCGATGTCGCTTCGTCTAGTACCAGCACGGGCGCGTCTTTTAACAATACTCGCGCAATGGCGATACGTTGCCTTTGACCACCAGATAACTTTACTCCGCGCTCGCCCACATGGGCGTCGTAGCCTGTTCTGCCATAGCTATCGGTAAGGGTAAGAATAAAATCATGCGCTTCGGCCTGCTTAGCCGCCCGAATCATATCGTCTTCCGTTGCGTCGGTTCGACCGTAGAGAATATTGTCGCGTACCGAGCGGTGCATGAGCGAAGTATCTTGTGTCACCATACTGATTTTGGCACGAAGTGTTTCTTGCCCAACCTCAGTGATATCTTGCCCGTCAATAATAATACGGCCGCTCTGCGTATCGTAAAAACGCATAAGCAGATTGACTAGGGTAGACTTGCCCGCGCCTGAGCGCCCCACCAACCCAACTTTTTCACCCGGTTTTATGGTTAAATCCAAATGATTAAACACATCAATAGGTTTGTCATCCGCACCTGAATAAGAGAAATTAACATCATCAAACGTAATGCCCCCACCGGCGACGCGCAGTGCATTTGCTTCTGGTTTGTCTTGAACCGCAATAGGCTGTGCTAACGTATTCATGCCGTCTTGCACAGTACCTAAGTTTTCAAACAGGCCCGATACTTCCCACATTACCCAGTGAGACATACCGTTTAGTCGCAAACACAGACTAATAGCAATAGCGATATCACCGGGGCTCGCAATATTTTCCAACCACAAATACACAGACAGCGCACCGATAGTGAAAATGAGAATGGCATTGGCCATTTCCACACAGAATTCCAACACGGTAACCAAACGCATTTGCGGATAAACCGTTTTAAGAAACCCATCCATACTTTCTTTTGCGTAATCCGCTTCGCGGCGACTATGTGAAAACAGCTTTACCGTTGTGATATTGGTATAGCTATCAACAATACGTCCGGTCATTAATGAGCGTGCGTCTGCTTGCTTTTGCGAGACCTCTTTTAGTTTAGGTACCAATACCTTTAAAATTCCAATGTAAACAAAGAACCATACAATCAGCGGCATGGCCAAGCGCCAGTCGGTACTAAAAATAAGTACCACCATTGAGATAAAATACACACTTATATACACCAACAGGTCGAGTACCTTGGTGACAGTTTCTCTCACTGACAGAGCCGTTTGCATGACCTTCGTGGCAACACGTCCGGCAAATTCATCGTGAAAAAACGTAAGACTTTGCCCCAGTAAATAGCGATGCGCTTGCCATCTAATGCGCATAGGATAGTTGCCCATCAAGGACTGACGAGAAAATAGCGAGCGCAAAAGAATGAAAAGTGGAATGAGAACAAGTACCGTGCCCCCCATTCCAACAAGCGTAAACTTCTGGTCAGCCAAAAACGTCTCGCGATTTTGCTCAGAAAACCAGTCGACGAGCTGCCCTAAAAAGCCAAACAATGCCACTTCTAACATGGCCACTATTGCACTGAGCACAGAAACGGTGAGAATTACTCCCCACATGCCCTTGGTATAGTATTTACAAAAAGCAACGATACCTTGAGGTGGTTGAGTGGGCGGTGTATCTGGGAAAGGCTGGGTCAGCTTTTCAAAAAATGAAAACATGTAAAACTCGTTAGTTATTCAGTGACAGATGATTTGTTCGTGTTGCCAATGCTAGTTCGTAATAACGTGGCTTGACCGCATCGACCATTGCGGTATGTTTTTGTTACAAAGGTCAACGCGATAAGTACGCAATTCTACACTAAATGTTCACGCCTTGTCGGTGATACATTGGTTTGTTTAATACAATTTCATTGTCGTGCTTTGTCGCCTGTTTTGCTTCAATTTCGCTTAAGCAAAAATGCAAAACACGTTAAGCATCCGTTTATATGCGATTAAGCTGCTTTTTGTCGTTTTGACTTTTATTCATACTTCACGTGGATAAAAATAATAACGATGCCACACACATTATTATGGATAATTCTTTATCAAAGCACGTCGATGCTGCGCTTAAGCACGCGCGCAGGATCTTTACATTGTGTGCCTTTGCGAGCTACTTAGCCTCTGGCCCCGCCTTTTCAACGCCACTACAGGAAACACCGCACGAGCAACCTCAAGCAATTGACACATCCATACCTCCTACTATCGTTACAGAGCGGTCGGAAAACGCGATTTCAGAAACGTCTGATGACAACATGGGCGATACACTGGTTGTGCCTTTCATTGCAGGAACAGTGGAACTTGATGGCATTATAAACGAGACCATTTGGGAAGAAGCAACTAAGGTACCGCTGACCTTTGTCACCCGGCCTTTTGAAAATACAGCGCCTCCTGTAGTGACAACGGCACGCATATTTGAAAACGGTGAAAACATTTATATTGCGTTCACGGCGCAAGACGACGACCCATCCCAATTACGCGCCTTATTTCGCGACAGGGATAACGTTTGGGATAACGACTTAGTTGGAATCAAAATAGATACGTTTGGCGACAGTCGTCTGTCATATCAGTTCTTTGTTAACCCCCGTGGTATACAATCTGATGCCATCGAAAACCAAATGACGTTAAGTGAAAGCGATAGTTGGAATGCGATTTGGGACGCACAAGCACAGATAACACAAGACGGCTATACCGTTGAAATTGCATTACCTTTTCGCATCATGAACTTTCTCGATAGTGATGGCCCGAAAAGATGGCGAGCGGAGTTTGTACGTTTCTATCCGAGAGAAAATAATCTTCGAATATCTAACAGGCCCGTTGATAGAAATAATGCATGCGGTTTATGCCAAATGGGAGACATGGAAGGTTTCGCCACGGCAAAGCAAGGTCAAAACCTATCGATCACACCTTATGCTGTAGCGGGCTATGCCCGTAACCGTGAAGCTGTACCCTCGCAAAGTGCGACAGGCTGGCAGTATCAAGATAACCAAGAAATAGGTGTTGATATTAACTGGGGCATATCATCTGACATGCTCCTGCAAGCCACCGTTAATCCTGATTTTTCTCAAGTGGAAGCCGACGCTGGACAACTCGGTATTAATAACCCGTTTGCGCTATTTTTCCCTGAACAGCGCCCCTTCTTTCTTGAAAACGCAGATTTTTTCAGTACCCAATATGACCTTGTGTATACCCGTAATATCGGCGCACCTGACATCGGCACCAAACTGACTGGGCGGGTGAACAACCATACTTTTGGCATTTTGGCCGCTAACGACGAAAGCACCACATTTTTGGTACCTGGAAATCTGGGCTCCAGTGTAGCAAGGCTCAACGAAGAAAGTACGAATATAGCCGCGCGTTACCGCTATGATATTTCGGATGCGCTTTCCGTAGGCGCAATTATTACTGGTCGTCACTCAGAAGATTACCATAACATTGTTACAGGCCTAGACAGTCGTTATCAAATAACGCCAAGCGATACGTTACGTGTGCAGGTACTGCGCTCACAAACGCAATATCCCCAAACATTGTTCTCTGACTTTTGCAGTAATGACTGTAGTGCCGATGATGATATTAACGAAATCACCCTACGAACGCGCAAAAACGATACTTTCTCGGGTAGTACCTACAAGATTGACTACCGTCACGAGGTCCGTGACTGGTATGTCTATGCCAATCACACCAGTACTCAAGCCGATTTTCGTGCTGACCTTGGCTTTGAGAGCACCGTGGATAGGCATAAGAGTGTACTGGGTGGCGGCTATATCTGGTGGAATGAAAATGCATGGTGGAACCGCTTCGAGTTCGGCGGTGATTGGGATATCACTCACAACGATAACGGAGAACTTATCGAACGCGAAATGCAGGCTCAAATAGAATTAAGTGCGGCTTACCAGTCTTATTTCAATTTTCAATGGATTAAAAGGGATACTGTTGGTCTACGCCACAATGGCGCTAGTTTAGCCATTGATGGCAATACCTCGCGCTTTACCGAAGAACAATATTCTTTCTATTTTGAAGCCCAGCCAAGTCGCACGCTCTACTTCGAAAATTTCGTCCGTATTGGTGACAGAATCGATTTAAGAAACGACCGATTGGGCGATCAGGTGCTCCTAGAGCCTTCAATTACGCTTAACCTAGGGCAGCATTTGGAAGCCTCGCTGAGTCATGAATACAATCGTATTGATGTAAACGATGAAATGCTCTTTACCGCCAACCTTTCGGATTTGCGACTCAGTTATCAGTTTAGTGCAAACCAATTTATCCGCGTTGCACTGGTTTACGCCGATATCAAGCGCAATACCGATAATTACTTAATGCGCGTAGATGCACGAGATAGAAGCCTAGGCACGCAAGTGGTGTATTCTTATATGATAAACCCACTTTCGCGCCTTTATATTGGCTATGGCGATTCAGCGTTTGCCGATGATGAAAACCCAGGCCTATTACGCACCGAGCAAGCTGTCTTTATGAAGTTCAGCTATGCGTGGCTTTACTAAAACGTCTATTTTCAATCAGTGAAACCCAATTCAGCGAGCGTAGCCTCTACTTTATCTTGATGCTGCGCTTGCCATTCACTGAGTGACATTGCCGCATCTTTATCACCTCTCGCCTTGGCGATTTCAAAAGCACGCTGCGCTTGTTCATGTGGAACAACCGCTATTCCCTCTTCATCTGCCACAATAATATCTCCCGCATTGACGGTGACACCGCCACAACGTACTGGCTGGTTAAGTGGAGCAATACACTTTTTTGCGCCGGGCTTGGGCACCACACCGCGCGCAAACACGGGAAACTGGTTTTCCCTAGTTTCTGCAATATCGCGTATAACACCGTCAATAACGAAACCTTTGATACCGCGGGATTGTGCAATGGCACAGACGTTGCCACCAGCAACCGCAAATTTATCGTCTGCCTCAACCACGATAATATCACCTGGGTTTGCGCGATATATGGCCGCATGTAGCATAAGGTGATCACCTGGCTCACATTTTACAGTGAATGCTGGGCCAGCAATACGTGGCATACCTTCCCACAAGGGTTTTATCGCGTAGTGCATAAACTGCTCTCTAGGCAGAGCATCGGCGTACTCACAAGGTGATACGCTGTCAAAAGGGATATTATGTAAGTCCATCGCCGTTCCTTGAGTGTCGTAATGTCTATAAAAAAACACTATAGCGAAATTAAACCTACAAGTTGTTACAAGCTGTGTATTTTCACTATAAACACTTTTTCTATCTCCGCCGCCATGCTAAAAACGAGTAATAAAACGTGCTCGCAATCCGCCAAACCATTCCGTAAAAAGTATTTACAGGTTTTCGCAACGCACTAAAACAATAAGCGGCAAGCCCGAACATTGCCCAACAAAAGGAAAACTTCACATGTTACGTAGCGTTTTAAGCTTAAGCGTGGCACTGGCCTTAACAGCTTGTAGCCCTCAACATTCATCCACAGAACAACAGATGCAGAGCGCGGCCACCCAAGATGCCCAGCAACCGCTTTCATCAGGCGTTATTAAAGAAAATATGGATTTGTCTGTTGACCCGGGTGATGACTTTTTTCGCTACGTAAACGGCAAGTGGTTTGATAACTTCGAAATACCCGCAGATAAATCAAGCTACGGCTCTTTCGTCATTCTTATCGATGAAGCCCAAGACCACGTTATGGATATTATAAAGTCGTCTGCCGAAGGCGATTTTAAAGCGGGCAGTGATGAGCAGAAAGTGGGCGATTTTTATCGTGCTTATATGGATATGGAAACCCGCAACGAACTAGGCATGACGCCGTTAAAGCCTGAGCTATCAAAAATTGACGCTATTGAAGATTATACCGACCTTGCCGAATATTTTGCCTATGCCGCTCGCTATGGCTACGGTGCGCCTTTCAGCTTAACCCAATACCCAGATCTTAAGTCACCAAAAGAATATTTGATGTACACATGGCAAGCCGGGTTAGGACTTCCTGAGCGCGAGTATTACTTTAAGGACGACGAAACGTCACAAACCATTCGTGATGCCTACGTTAAACATATACAAACTATGTTTGAGTTGGCAGGGTTTGAAGCGCCAAAAGAAAGCGCAGATATGCTCTTCGCACTTGAGACTAAAATTGCTCAGCTACACATGAAAAAAGAGCAGGCACGTAACTTTGCCGCCAACTATAACAAGCTGACGATTGAAGAACTCAAAACATTAATGCCTCAGTTCGACTGGGACGCTTATCTAGCCCAAGCTGATGTAAGCGACATTCCTTCGCTGGGTATTCTGCAAAAAGACTACATGCAAAACATCGATGGCGTTATTGCTGAAACATCCTTAGACAACTGGAAGACATTTCTTAAATGGGGCTTGCTCAATGCTTCGGCCAGTCGCTTAAATGCTGAGCTTGATGAAGCAAACTTCAACTTCTATAGCAAAGTGCTGCGTGGCGTAGAAGAGCAGCAGCCACAATGGCGTCGCGCAGTAAGTCTGTCTAATGAGCACGTCGGCGAGCTCATCGGCAAAGTGTATGTGAAGCAGCATTTCCCACCGGAAGCGAAAGACCGCATGATGGAAATGGTTAACAATTTGCTCTTAGCGTACAAAGAAAGTATCGAAAACCTCGACTGGATGACAGACGAAACCCGTGCGCAAGCGCTGGACAAGCTGTCTAAGTTTACTGTGAAAATTGGGTACCCAGACCAGTGGAGAGACTATTCAGCTCTGACAGTGAATGCCAGTGACCTGTTTGGAAACCTTAAGCGTTCTTCGGACGTCCTGTATGAAGAAATGCTGAAGAAACAAGGCGGCCCAGTGTGGACCCATGAATGGGGCATGACGCCTCAAACAGTCAATGCTTACTACAACCCGCCATTGAACGAAATTGTGTTCCCAGCGGCTATTCTTCAGCCACCGTTCTTTGACATGAACGCCGAAGACGCGGTTAACTACGGGGGAATTGGTGCGGTAATTGGTCACGAAATTGGCCATGGTTTTGATGATTCAGGTTCAACCTTCGACGGTGATGGCGTATTACGTAACTGGTGGACAGATGAAGATCGGGGCGAATTCGAAGCGCGCACTGCAAACTTGATTGAGCAGTATAATCAGTTTGAGGTTCTGCCTGACTTGCATGTGAACGGAGAATATACCCTAGGTGAAAACATTGGCGATCTTGGCGGTATCAGCATCGCACTGAAAGCTTACCACCTGTCGCTTGATGGCGAACAAGCCCCTGAACTTGACGGCTTCACTGGCGATCAGCGTGTATTCATTGGTTACGGCCAAGTTTGGGCCAGTAAATACCGCGAAGAAGCGTTGCGTAGCCAAGTACAAACCGATACCCATTCACCAACAAAATTCCGCACTAACGGCGCGGTACGCAACGTGCCAGAATTCTACGAAGCGTTTAACGTAACCGAAGAAGATGCGTTGTATTTACCACCCGAAGAGCGCGTGAAAATTTGGTAACTTGCGCATATAAACTTGCGTAAATAATACGACAGCTAAAGCCCCATGTTTCGTTCGTCAAACTGGGGCTTTTTTGTGGTGGAACAAAAATAGAACATTAGTTACGCAACGACGTTAAAACGTCTAGCGCCACATTGACTTTTTCGGCTGGCACAAAAATGTGGTCGTGATAATAAGCGGCTACCACGTTGGCACTGATTCCCGCCTTACCCAGCGCGGTAGACATGGCAGCAGTCATCCCCACCGCTTCCAAACTCGAATGTACTTCACAGGTTATACAGCGGTAGTAGCCTTCAAATTGCAGATTAGCTTGCTTGGCCGCGGCCTCTGGCAGAATCAGCGTTGTGCCCTCGCGTTCCTGAAACATGCCTTTAGCCACCGAGACAAGCGTGGTTGATAACTTATCCGCAGGCAATGTAGTGAACACATAATTTTCACTACTCGCCACGGGGTTTAAGTTTCTTAATAACACGCTTAGGTCAGTTTCAGCGACCACTAGATGCCCTCTCAGTTTAGCAGCATACTTTTGTTACAGCTTTTTAGCTCTTATGCGCTTGCCCTTAATTTTACCCTCTCTAAACTGCGTCATCGCTTTTTTAACGCTTCGCGCTTTTACAGCAACAAAACTCATGCTGTTTTGTACCGCTATTTTACCCAAGTCATCGCCAGGTATTCCTGCGTCTTTGGTGAGGGCTCCCACCAAATCCCCTGGGCGAAGCTTTTCTTTTTTACCTGCGCTCAATGAAAGGCAGGTAAATTCGGGCTGGGTTATTTTGTTTTTGTGAAACCGCAGGCTCTGAGCACCTTTCAGCGGAATATCACTTTCTTGTAGCACCTCTATTTTTCTTAAGAAATGCTCTTCCTCTTCACTTACCAGCGTAATTGCCATCCCCTTCGCCCCCGCACGGGCGGTGCGCCCTATTCGGTGAATATGGGTTTCAGGCTCTTCACTCACAGTGTAATTGATAACACAGGCGACATCGTCAATGTCTAAACCACGCGCTGCTACATCAGTAGCTACGAGCACTTGGAGTGAATCGCTAGCAAACTGCATGAGCACTGACGTTCGTTGATGCTGTTCCATATCACCCTGAAGACCTTTCGCGCTAAAACCGTCTTCGAGTAGCTCCTCAACCACCTCATTGACCTGCGTCTTGCGATTACAGAAAACAATGGCATTTTTAGGCTGAAATTCAGTTAATACCGCTTTTAACGCCTGCGTACGCGTATGAGGCATTACGTTGTATCCGAACTGGGTAATAGCAGGCTTATTCTCTTGCGATTCAACTTTGCAGGTTACTGGATTGTGTAAGTACTGCTTGGCCACACGCTCTATTTGTTCGGTGAAGGTGGCGGAAAACAACAGGGTCTGTACCTGCTTTGGCGTTTGACCAAAAATAACGCGCAAGTCATCCTCAAAGCCCATGTCCAGCATACGATCGGCTTCGTCGAGTACACGCAATTTTACGTTGCGCAAGTCTATGCGGCGCTTTTCCACGTGGTCCATCACACGTCCTGGCGTACCGACAATGATGTGGGGACTGTGTTTGAGAGACTGAATCTGCGGCCCCATCGGCTGACCACCACACAAGGTTGTCACTTTGATGTTGCCAATATCTTTAGCGGCTGCACGGCATTGCTGAGCGACTTGTTCTGCAAGCTCTCGAGTTGGACAAAGCATAATCGCCTGCGTAGAAAAGTCATTAACCTCAATACGCTCAAGCGCGGGAATGACAAAACATAAGGTTTTACCACTGCCGGTTTGGGCCTGACCAATCACATCTTTACCCTGCAATGCGTCTGGAAGCGACTGAGCCTGTATGGGAGAAAGTTGGTAGATACCTTGCGAGTCTAATGCTTTTATAATGGCGGGATTTATATCTAATTGCTTTACTGTTTCAACTGTCATTAATTTGGGTTCCAAAGGTGCACTACACCATGTTCGGTATGATGAGCTATGCCGTATTCTTGAGACACCATGTCACTCCATGAAGAAAGCTGCTCATTAAATTTATCACTCATTTTCACATCGACCGCAGCTAACTTGAGTTTTTCTAAAACCAATACACAAGTGTCTTTCTTGGAGAGTGCTAGGTAGGCCGTTGAGATATCGTACTTACTTGAAAGGGTTATTGTCTCACATTTAAACTGATTTGGGTTACACCCAAAATCAATTGCCCCCTGAGAGCCGAAAATTGTGTCTATTTCATTATTAAATAAGGCTTCAACTAGCTCATTCCATGATTCATAAGCGCTTACTCTGAAGCCATGTTTAACCGCCACGTTATAGCGATAGTCTTCTAAAAGCGTACCTACTCTGAAGGTTCTTGGTACTTCATCAAAGGTCTCGAAAAAGGGTTTGTTTAAACCATAAAGGCCATGAAGATTGCGTGATACGGGGGTAACCCAATGAAACACGTCGTCTCTTTCCTCCGTGCGGATAACAGCAAACACCAACACGTTCGATTTAGACATCGCTTCTTTAGCAATTCGTTCCCACGGCGCAGATAATATATATTGCGGCAGTGAAATCTCATCGAGAACATTATTGACCAAATCGGCAGCAATGCCCTTCAATTTGCCGCGTTCCCCCTTCTCAGAAAAGAGTGGAATAACATCAGCAATCACCCAAAGATCGCTTGCATCAGCATCTAGCTTACCCGCGAGGCTTAAAAGACCGTAATTCAGCTCGACGTTAGCATAATTTTTCGACAGCTCAGACTTCATCTCATTTGCAAGCAAAGAAAAGCTTTCTGACCTTTTATACTCCGTGACTTCTTCACTTACACGCTCTGCAAATTCAAAGGAAGCGCTGTTTTTATCGACTGCGATGTAACTGATGGCTATGTTTTCTTGCTGACTTCCCGCATTTGGCGTGCAGGGTATGGTTCCACCACACGTCATCGCAATCAATGGTGATATCCAATAAAACGCTTGCTCGTTTTCTTCGCTCCTCACCAAACTAGAATAAATATGGGGGCCAAGCTGCGGTTTACTCGAGGCCTGTATTAAGTCGACTTTTTCGTTTGATAAGGCATTTTCGAGGACGGTGCGGGCATACTCGTCAATGCGCTCTCGCTGCGATTGGGTAAGCATACCTTGAAAATCATGGACACTGGATTTAAAGAGAGAAAGTGCCCTTGCGGAGTTTATCCACAGAGCACTTAAACAAAGAACCAGTATAATTAAGGTTGAAACGCTTTTTCTAGTTTCCACTGTAATGTTTGTCCAGCAAAGAATGGAACCATATCGGTGCCATCCGCTAAAGTCACTTGCTCTGGCACCGTCCACGATTCTTTAACTAACGTCATTGTAGTCTCATTTCGTGGTAAACCATAAAAATCCGCGCCATAGTGGCTCGCAAAGCCTTCTAACTTTTCTATTGCGCCGAGCTGCTCAAATACTTCTGCATAAAGCTCAATTGCAGACCACGCACTGTAGCACCCTGCACAACCGCATGCGTTTTCTTTTTTATGCTTAGCATGCGGCGCTGAGTCAGTACCCAAAAAGAACTTTCTATTGCCACTGGCAACCATATCACGAAGGGCTTTTTGGTGAGTATTGCGTTTAAGTACTGGCAAGCAGTAATTGTGTGGACGTACTCCACCTACCAAAAGATCATTGCGGTTTAACAATAAATGCTGAGGCGTAATGGTGGCACCCACGAACTCACTCGCGCCGGCAACAAAGCTTGCTGCATCTGCGGTTGTAATGTGTTCGAACACCACTTTCAGTTTCGGAAACGCGTCAACAATGGGTCCCAAATGAGTATCAATAAACACTTTTTCACGGTCAAAAATATCGATATGGTGCTCTGTCACCTCACCGTGAATTAATAATAACAAACCTTGTTCTTGCATTGCCTGGAATACGGGATACAACGCCTGGATACCTTTTACCGCGGCATCAGAATTCGTTGTTGCGCCCGCTGGATACAGTTTGCAAGCTGTGACACCTGCTTGCTTAGCATCAACAATATCTTGTGGCGTAGTTTGATTGGTTAAAAACAAGGTCATCAATGGCTCAAAATTGCTGCCACTCGGTCTTGCAGCCTCAATGCGCCCCTTATAAGCCATTGCCATTTCAGCATTTACCACCGGCGGTACAAGATTCGGCATGACGATAGCACGTTGAAAGCAGCGCGCGGTAGCCGGAACGGTTTCTGCTAGCATTTCGTTGTCGCGAAAATGAAGATGCCAATCATCTGGTGTAGTAATGGTAAGCGTTTGCATGCCTTGTCTCTCTTAATACTTGTTCAAACAGAGGGGGAACTTGCGCGCAATAATAGCACAACTCACTTTTTTTGCGCGCAGAACACCGTGGTTGATTTAGGCTATTTTTTAACGTTTTCGTGCTCTACCCAAATTAGCTTGCTGACATCATACCCCGCAACCGTGGCTTTTTCTAAAAGCTGAGAACGTACATTTTCACTTATTGATGGGGTGCGGGCTAGAATCCACAAATAGTCCTTATCAGGGCCAGTAATCAACGCGTATTGATAACCCTCTTTATCTAACTCCATGATTACGTAACTCGCATAGAAGGGCCCAAAGAACGAGACCTTAAGGTGACCTATCGAGGGTGATTCAACAAAGTACGCTTTACCCTCGGCCTCATCCCACGTGTTTTCTTCTTTAGAAAATCCACGATTTATGACCTTTACACCACCGTCGTCGCGCATACTGTAAGTCGCCGTGACTTCGCTTAACCCTTCCTCGAAGCTATGATCGTACCTCGCAATCTCGTACCACTTACCCAAGTAACGAGGAAGCTCGAAACCATCAACAGGGGTTACTTTATCAGGCACACCGGTACACGCTGATAGACTAAAAAGAATAACCCCATTAACGAAAGCAAAAATCAATTTCTTAAGCATATCTCTTCTCTTTTTTGTAAATACTTGCATAGCACGGTCCAACTGCTGTTCATATTAGGCCGTTATTTCATTCAATAGACCCTTTCACTCAACATTGGCTCTGACCATACAAAATAAGCTAGCTGTCGTTAGCAGAAATAATTTCGCCTAATCAAACTTTTATTCTCAGAGCACTCATATTACAGTGCCTCAACGAAAAGCCATGAATAGATACCAATAGCGAGTGCCTTCACGTTTTGTTCACTCGATATTGAAAATAGGGAGAAGAACAAATGAATGCACATTTTCCACACGCAAGCCGATTAATTTATGGATGCATGGGGCTCGGTGGCGGTTGGAATACCTCATCTGTTACAAAAGACGATATACGCCAAGCGCGTTCCATTATCGACACGGTATTGGATTTAGATATCAATGTTTTCGATCACGCTGATATCTATACATTTGGTAAAGCCGAAACTGCCTTTGGTGCAGCACTAAAAGAATCACCAGCGTTAAAAGACAGAATGATTATCCAATCAAAATGTGCAATACGCTTTGAGGATGATTTGGGACCAAAACGGTATGACTTTTCAGCAAGCCATATTCATAACTCTGTTGAAGGTATTCTATCTCGTTTAGGCATAGAACAGCTCGACGTGCTATTGCTTCACCGTCCTGACCCTCTGATGGAATTAGAAGAGGTCGCAGGCACCCTCTTGCTTTTGCAGCAGCAGGGTAAAATTAAACACGTTGGCGTATCTAACATGCATGGTCATCAAATTAGCTATCTTCAATCGGCCCTATCAACGCCTATAGTCGCCAATCAATTAGAAATGAGTTTGAGTTTTAGAGACTGGTTAGAAGACGGTATTACCACAAATAGTGCTGCAAACCGAAATATCGGGTACGCTCCTGGAACCCTTGAATACTGCATGATGAACAAGGTACAACTGCAAGCGTGGGGAAGCCTAGCTCAAGGAAAATATACAGGTGCTAAGGCAGAGACAGCTAACGATAAGGCCACCGCAGATTTCGTCGCGCAACTGGCCAGTGAATATCAAACGACACCAGAGGCCATTGTATTGGCTTGGCTTATGCGCCACCCAGCGGATATAGCGCCTGTGTTGGGCAGTACCAACGAAGCAAGAATTAAATCCAGTCAGAAAGCCATGGACGTCCACCTTACCCGTGAGCATTGGTATAAATTGTTCGAAGTCGCTCGCGGCCAAGAGATGCCATAAATAACTGAAACAGGAATGGGTATGTTAAACGGCTTTCATCATGTTGCGATTATTTGCAGTGATTATTCTCGCTCTAAGGCATTTTACACCGAGATATTAGGCTTTTCGGTCCTTGACGAAAATTACAGAGAGGAGAGAGACTCCTACAAATGCGACCTCGTGTTACCCGACGGTAGCCAAGTGGAATTATTTTCGTTTCCCGGCGCCCCTCAAAGACCATCTCGTCCGGAAGCCCAAGGCCTAAGACACTTGGCTTTTAAAGTGAACAACCTAGATACCGTCATTAATCACTTAACTAACAAGCGGATAGCGTGTGAGCCAGTACGTATCGACGAGTACACCGGTAAGCGCTTTACGTTTTTCCAAGATCCAGATGGGTTGCCGTTAGAACTTTACGAATATTAAGTGTTTTAGCGAAAGGTATTGATTGTCGAGCAACGCCCACTGCTCGACAATTCATCCAAGCGGCGCACTTGTGCTTAAAAAATCGTAGAGAGTCATACCAAATCGCAATGCTAGTCGAGCATTCTTACTTCTCGTTGTGGAAATGGAATATCAACGTTATTTTGCTGCAGGGCATTGAAAATTGCTTGGTTTAACGCATAGCGCACCTCAAAGTGTCTAACAGCAGGAGCCCAAACCCTAATACCAAAATTAATACTGCTATCGCCAAAGTTATCTACACCAACAGCAGGTGATTTTTCGTCACTCACACCGTCAACGGTTTCAATGGCACTTTGAATTATCTGAATAACCTCATCCACGTTGCTGGAATACGCCACACCAATTTCCAATTCAATAAGCATGTTCTCTGCAGAATTATGCAGTATTTCCCCTACAATCAATTTATTGGGAATTTGAATATGAACATTGTCTTCGTCAATCAATATGGTATAGGGAAGCATGACTTGGTCTACAACTCCCGCTACGCCGCGAACGCGTATCGTATCTCCCACGACGAAAGGGCGAGTAATAATGATGGTAAAACCTGCCGCGTAGTTTGCCAACATACCCTGTATAGCTAACCCCGCTCCCAATCCGACGGCACCCAAAGCAGCAATCAGCGGCGTAACACTAATACCCACGTTGCCCAGCGCAATAATAATCACAATACCCAGTATCGCTAGCTTGCACACTCCACCAGTAAACCGACTCAGCGTGACATCAATACTTTTGTTAACCATAAGGTTTTCAACCACATGGCCTATTTTGTTGGCTATCCACCAGCCAACAAAGAAAATGATAATTGCACCTACAATTTGAAAGCTATAGGTCACTGCAAATTCAACGAGGGTGTCGTATAATGCTTGGGCTTGTTTTAATTCATCCATTGATGTGTGGGTTCAATTAGCGGTGAGACTTCAATAGATAAAGCTTAAACAACAACGAAGGGAAAAACCAGTGCAAGAATTCAGTCCTACACTGGTATGGGATTTATAATATCAATTGATGAGAGGTCTTATTCTAGGACGTGTTTATCTTTGCTGTGCACTCTTGCAGACTAAAATTCGTACACCAAAGATCACCACGCCCTAGTATCACTTAATTTGCGTATTCGCTTGCTTCAATTTCAGCCAAACGCGCTTTGGTCGGGTTCTTAAGATAATTGTAGACAAGCCCAACAAAAAGCAGAGCAGCAAACCCTGTCGCCACCATAAAACCGTATTTGGCATCACCGCCATTAGCGTCGCTAACCAGGCCCATAATAAAGGGGCCAGCGGCTGCGCCTGCGGCAGTAAAGAACAATATTACGCCGGCTACACTTCCATGTTGATGTTTAGGAAAACAGCTTATCCCTTTCGAATTGAAGGTTGGGTATATTACCGACATGAAGATGCCTGTCAGAGGGAACAAGAAGAGCGCAATATGCTTTCCACCCCACAGCCCGATACCGAAGCAGAGTACAATAGCACCGGTGAACAACATCAAAACCAGTGCCCAGTTGAAACGAGACATCATCCATATTCCGACAAATCGTCCCGCAGCACGAAGTATAAAGAAAGCGGTAACGGAATAAATGGCTAACGTTTGCGAAAAGCTTTCACTGTAACAATCATAAGTCGCTTTGAGTGTGGTGGCGTCACACACTAAATAGCTTGGCATCCAAACATAAATGGCACTTTCTGCCGCAACGTAGAGAAACGCCCCCAAAGAAAAGCCGAGCGCATAGGGGTTTTTAACCAGTTTTAGGCTTTGTGCTATGGATACTTTTTCTTCACCGGCGCATGTATTCCTAGTATACGCAGGGTATTTAACCAACAACGCGCCAACAATAAGGACGGTACACACACCCCCTGCAATAACATAAAGCCACTGCCAAGCAACGCCCTGATGGATAAGGTAGGCCACAATTAACGGGCCTATAATTGCGCCCACGCCAAAAAAGGCTTCTGCACCGTTCATTGTCGCTGTGTGCTGTTTTGTGGATGATGATATATCACCAATCAGCGCGAGGGCACCTGTCTTGAATATGCCCACGGCAACGCCTGAAAGACTCATTAAACTAACAATTAGCATGAAGTCATTCGCAATTAGGAAGCTGTAACACGCAAGCCCAAAGAGCGCTAGCCCTATGATGATAGTAGGTTTTCTACCTAGTTTGTCTGCCAAGAAGCCTAAGAATAAGCCCGATAACGCGATACCCAACATTGGGAGTGAATGCATCAAGCTAGCTTGCGCATTAGTGACCGAAAACGCCACTTTTACTTCTTTTATTATCTCGCCTACAGAATCTGATGTCATTGCGAACATCATAAACATTAGGTACGTCAACCACCTGATAATTCTGCTACTAGAGTCATGATTAGGCATATTCTGTCTCACCAACACACTGTTGAAAGGTTAAACTTAACCTTTCTTAAATTCATAAAAACACGTTCACTGTTAAACGTATTCATTTAGTTAAAAATAACGATTTAATAACCTTGAAAAATCAGCTTAATCGTTTAAGATAAAAGTTAACAGAATTTAAAAAGCCTGTAAACCCGATAATTCGGCTAGGCTAATTTAGCATACAAATGCGTAACATTTTGGAGTTTTCTATGAGCTATGCTGCTGACAGTGGTGTATGTTTAGACCGAATCTTGGCATCGACCGATTTATCTGGCCTTACAAAGAAAGATGCGACTACATTTACTCGTAGATTAAAGGCACATTTTCCTCGCCTTTTCGAAAAGTATACTTATGTCTATGGTCATCAGTACGACTGCTATTTTCATTTACAAAAACTCGTTGAAATTTTAAGAGACGGTTTAAAAGATAGAAAAGCCGCACTCAAAAAGTTAGACAGTGAGCGCTTAGACTCTCCTTTGTGGTATCGCGATGAAGAACAAGTAGGCATGGCGTGTTATGTGGATTTGATGGGACCAACCCTAAACGATCTTCACGATAAAATTGATTACTTTAAGGCACTCGGTGTTACCTACGTTCACCTCATGCCTTTATACGATGCGCCTAAAGGTGATAGTGACGGTGGGTATGCCGTGTCAGACTACCGAAAGGTAAACCCAACTTTAGGGACTGTGAAAGATTTAGAAAGACTCGCAGCTGCACTACAAAAAGAAGGGATCAACCTGGTTCTTGATTTCGTTTTCAACCATACCTCGGATGAACACGCTTGGGCTAAAGCGGCATTAGACGGTGACAAGCAATATCAAAATTATTATTACTTGTTTGATGACCGAACGATTCCAGATCAATACGAACATACCCTTCGAGAAATATTTCCGCAGGTGAGAAGAGGCAGTTTTACCTTCAATGAGCAAATGGAAAAATGGGTATGGACAACGTTTAATAGCTTTCAATGGGACCTAAACTACAGCAACCCAGAAGTATTTAACGCGATTACGTCAGAGATGCTCTTTTTAGCAAATTTAGGCTGTGCTGCGTTACGCTTAGACGCACTGGCATTTATATGGAAAGAACTTGGCACTGATTGCGAAAATCAGGAAAAGGCGCACGTACTTATCCAAGCGTTCAATTGCTGTCTACAAATAGTAGCGCCCGCGGTTGTGTTTAAGTCAGAGGCTATCGTGCACCCTGACGAAGTGGTGAAATATATCGACAAGGACGAGTGTCAGCTTTCTTACAACCCATTGCTTATGGCCTTATTATGGAATTCGCTGGCAACGCGAAAAACGCGACTTCTCACCAGCTCAATGAAGAAAAGTTTTGCCATATCTGATGACTGTACATGGGTTAACTATGTGCGTTGCCATGATGATATCGGCTGGACCTTTGATGACGCTGTCGCCCATCAAATTGGCATTAACTCGTTTGATCACCGCTTTTTCCTTAATCAATTTTACACGGGACGGTTCGAAGGCAGCTTTGCCAACGGTGTACCTTTTGCTGAAAACCCGTCAAACGGTGATTGTCGGGTATGCGGTTCCCTTGCCTCATTATGCGGTTTAGAAGGTGCACTAGAAAATAACGATGCTCACGGTATAGATGAAGCGGTTAAGCGAATGCTATTACTGTATGGTATTACTTTTAGCATTGGTGGTATTCCTCTGCTTTATTCAAGTGACGAGATAGGCAAGTTAAACGACTATAGCTATCGTGATGATGACAGCAAAAAGCACGATGACAGATGGGTTAACCGCATTGCGGTTACTAACCAAGATACCGCGCTTGCATTAGGAGGGAATTCACCTTCAACACCAGCAGAAGTAGCTAGCCTCAGAGTATTCAATGGCCTGCAACATATGATAAAGATAAGAAAGCAGCATGCTATTTTCGGTCAGTCTAAAACCCACATACTAGACACTGAAAACCAGCATTGTTTTGCCTTTTTGCGAGAAAATGCTGAAGGACAAAAGCTCCTTGCCATTTGTAACTTTAGCGAACATCCTCAGTCACTATCACGTAGCATTTTAGCTACACTTAAGCATTCGACAAGTACAGATTTGCTGACTGACGAAACTGTCGAGATAAACTCTACAGCACTTCTACTCGCGCCATTTCAACAAATGTGGCTCCTTCCTGCTTAATGACGCTTCTCTGCGTTGCGCCCAACTAAGTCCTGGCTTTGGCCAAGAAACTCGTTGGGCGCCTCCTTGGCAAATTATTTAACTTTATAAAAGCCAATAACTTAGCAAGTATCCCGTTTTTTCAAAGGCAGTAAAAAAAATAGCCACTATAATTATGGTAGTGGCTATTTTTTCGCACGCTTTAAGGTGAACTGCGTTCTAGACCAATAAAAGCAAAGGGAGTGGAAAAAATACATGTGCTGTTCAGTATGGTTTAGTTCTTGCTAAATCCATCGCAGTACATCTCAGAATTAGCCGCCGGCAGAATTCGGATTATGTCATAAGGATATGTTCACATGGTAACGGATAATAAAATGCAAAGTGACTGCACATTAGAGTATATGTGCCCCTATTGCGGGGCTATAAACAATTTTCACCTCAACAGCATTCGCGATATGTATTACGAGCAGCATGAGTCCTGCGGTTGCTGCAATAAGGTGTTAAGCCTTACCCCAGCGGACGGTATAGCAGGCAGTATTAACCTCATCGTCGATGAAATTATTAACGACAATGTGATTAAGTAGCCGCAAACCCGTGGTTACTTTCTTCGTTAAACAAAAAAACCGCTGAATCCAGCGGTTTTTTTCATGTTAGCGACGAAGCTTGTTTAGCGAAAAAAATCTCGCTTCAATTCACTATCAGTAAGGAAGCGGCCGCCCAAAGCAGACGTTTTTGTGTATGAATTCGTATCTCGAATCCCTCGGGCCTTAACGCAGTAGTGTGTTGCGTTGATACTCACCGCGACGTCTTCAGTATTTGTCAGCGTTTGTAGCGCAACAAGTACTTGCTGAGTCAAACGCTCTTGCACCTGGGGACGCTGCGCAAAAAAGCCTACAAGCCTGTTAATTTTCGATAGACCAATTACTGTGTCTTTCGGAATATAAGATACCGTCGCAGTACCGTCGATAGTCACAAAATGATGTTCGCACGTGCTTGTCAGACTAATATCTGACACCTGCACCGGCTGGTCAATCTGCATCTTGTTTTCGATGGCTGTGATTTTTGGAAACTTTCGATAATCGAGCCCACCAAAAATCTCGTTAACGTACATCTTAGCGATGCGTGCTGGTGTGTCACACAGGCTATCATCTGATAGGTCAAGACCCAGCGTATCCATGACGTCACGCATGGCACTTTCAATCCGCTTCCGCTTTTGGTCATCTGTCAACCCATTAGCCACCATGGGGGTTTCCAATCCTCTGGCTTCTAATGCTTCTCGTACACGTTGTGCTGGCTCTGATATAGAGGGGTCTAGTGCGTCGCGCACAATTACCGCTTCTTTTGCTAACATTCGATTATCCGTTGTTACTGCTTTTTTTGAACTTCTACGCTTAAATGCTCGTAAAGGTTCGGTTATACAACAACATGACTTTAATTTAATGTTGTTGCTACCTTAGGTATTACTAACACACAATAGTAAAACTGCGACCGCTTAGTTAAAAAGGAAATCATTTTGAAATCACCCGTACTTATAACAGGCGCTAGCCAACGTCTTGGTCTAGCCATGGCCGAAAGTTTGCTTGAACAAGGCCAGCATGTTGTGGTGACGTACCGAACATTCCGCTCGAGCATCACGATGCTTAAGGACAAAGGCGCGACAGTCTTACATGCAGATTTTAGCACCGAGGCGGCTATTGATCGAGCAATTGATGAGATTAAAGCAATCAGTAACACCTATCGAGCTATTATTCATAATGCATCTGATTGGGCGCAAGAAAAAGACAACAGCGATAAGCAAAGCTTAATAGAGCGAATGATGATGATTCACGCTATCGCTCCGTACCGTATCAATTTAGCGCTTGAAAAAGCATTGTGCGACCACGAGGGGCAAGCTGACATCATTCACATGACTGATTATATTCAAGAAACGGGCAGTGAAAAACACATGGCCTATGCAGCGAGTAAAGCAGCACTCCACAACCTGACCCTATCCTTTGCCAAAAAACTCGCCCCGCAAGTAAAAGTAAACAGTATTGCCCCTGCTTTGCTTATGTTTAACGAAGGTGACGACGACATGTACAAGAAAAAGGCATTAGGAAAATCATTGCTAGAGATTGTGCCAGGGGCACAAGAAGCCGTAAAAGCCATGAACTACTTATTTGATAGCGATTACGTGACAGGGCAAACACTTCACCTTAATGGTGGACGGCATTTAAAATAGAGAACGCTGCCTTTTGAATAACGGTTATACCAATCCGCATAGATAATAAAGTAATCGTCACCGCCAAATAATTTCATCGCCATTTGCCTTGGTCTCATAGTGATGCATGGCTATAATCCCAACCCTAATTTAACGTACTTGGAATTTTTACTATGCACGGCAACCGTACTATGGCGCCCGAGTGGCATGACGTTGATGCTGTTATGTTAGCGTGGCCTCATGCGCAAACTGATTGGGCACCATGGTTAGAAGAAGCGAGAGACACCTACCTTAATGTAATTGCAGCGGTAAACCGCAATGATGCGGGTGTCATTTTGTTGTGCGCACCAAGTGACGTAGACGACCTGATGTCCCGTTTACCTGAAAATGCGCACGTGCTTATTGTTGCGGCGTCGTTTAACGACACCTGGATGCGCGACTACGGTTTCATTACATGCAAAGACAATGAAGGCAATGGCTCACCTGTTGAATTCCGCTTTAATGGTTGGGGTAATAAATTCAACGCAGCTGAGGACAACTTAGCTAATCAGCGTTACTTGGCTGCTATGTGTAAATCTGTGCTCCGCAGCAGCCCTATTGTGGCTGAGGGCGGTGCGTTGGAGATTGATGAAGACGGCCACCTATTGAGTACCGCTCAGTGCTTACTTAACCCTGAACGTAACGGTGATATGTCGCTCAGTGCTTACGAAGATGCATTTAAAGATATGCTGGGCTGCAGCAAAGTTACTATTTTGCAGCATGGTCATTTAGAAGGCGATGATACTGACGGCCACATCGACACCTTAGTGCGTTTCACGCCGAACAAAGGCCTAGTGATTCAGGCGTGTAACAACCGCCCGAATGACAGTCATTTTGAAGGCTTAAAAGCGTTGTGCGACGAGTGCGCACTTGAGCTGCCTGAGCATGAACAGTTTCATTTACCCCTGCCTAATATAGTAAATGACGAAGGGGATCGCTTGCCGGCATCGTACGCAAATTACTTAATTTGTAACAACGCAATATTATTGCCTGTTTACGGTGAAGAGGAAGACGCGGAAGCCATTGAGACTGTACAAAAAGCACATCCCAATCATATTGTTGAACCAATTGATTGTAGTGTACTCGTAAGACAATACGGTAGCTTGCATTGTATTTCCATGCAGGTACCTACAAATACGTTAAAAGATTCGATTATCACCACCTTAAAAAAAGGAGTGTCAATACATGCGCCCAGCTAAGCTAAAAGTGGGTCTGGTACAACAGGCCGTTGCCGATAACGACAAAGCGACGAACTGGAATAAAAGTGCCGAGCAAATTGCTAAATTAGCGGCTGAAGGCTGCGAGTGTATTCTGCTTCAAGAACTGCACAGCACACTGTATTTTTGTCAGCAAGAAGACACTGACGCCTTTGATTTAGCTGAACCAATCCCTGGCCCAGCGACAGACTTTTTTGGCGAACTGGCCGAAAAGCACAACATTGTATTAGTGACGTCTCTGTTTGAAAAACGCGGTTCTGGGTTGTATCACAATACTGCTGTCGTGTTTGACCGCAGTAAAGAGATTGCGGGCAAATACCGAAAAATGCATATTCCTGACGACCCGGGCTTTTACGAGAAGTTTTACTTCACGCCAGGTGATATGGGCTTCACGCCAATTGAAACTAGCGTTGGAAAACTTGGCGTATTGGTATGCTGGGACCAGTGGTATCCAGAAGCAGCGCGTCTAATGGCGATGGCTGGTGCAGATTTGTTGTTCTATCCTACCGCTATTGGCTGGGACTTAACTGACACAGAAGAAGAGCGTACCCGTCAGCACGGCGCATGGGAAACCATTCAGCGCGCTCACGCTGTGGCTAACTCAGTTCCAGTTATTGTAGCGAACCGCACAGGCTTCGAAGCATCGCCCGTTGAAGGTGACCCAGGCATTCAGTTCTGGGGGCAAAGCTTTGTCGCAGGTCCGCAGGGCGAAATTTTGGCTAAAGCCGAGGCTGAAGGGGAAACTACCCTAACAGTAGAGCTTGATATGGAACGTACAGAGCAGGTTAAGCGCATTTGGCCTTACTTCCGTGATCGTCGCATAGACGCCTACGACGAGCTAACCAAGCGCTGGCGCGACTAACCCGAATAATGGGGTCAGTGTACATTTTCCGAGACAAATCTATGTCACAGAATGTACTCTGACCCCTTTTTAAATTCTGCCGCGGTGGAAATGTACTCTGACCCCAATTTTGTGGTTACACTTTAAAAATAATGTTGTCGTAGAGCATGAATACCTGTCTTGAACGTTTGGGCAGAAGCGTTAGCATGACCTCTTCATCTATATCCAGACCGCCAGTGAACTGACCAAAGGCAGGCATCACAAAAACGTTTTCGTTATTGGTAAAGCATTTGCCTGAATATCGGCGGCGACTAATGGTTGTTCGCTTTTTGGGGTGATAATGGCCAATAACTTGGGCACGAGTTTCACCCGCTTCAACTTCGTGCCTGAACACCATGTCACCTAACGTTATTTCATAGCAGGGCGTGCCGGGAATACCGTCGGGTAAGTCAGGATCATGATTACCTTCTACCCACATCCATTCGTCCACTTTATTTACGAGGCTACATAGATGCTGACGGTCATGGATAGTCATACGCGACATACTGTGTTTGTCATGAAAACTGTCACCTAAGCTTATTACCCGTTTAGGCCGATAATCATCAATAATGCTTTCCAAGCGCGTTAACGTAGCCGTGGAATCTAAACTCGGCAACGGGTTCGCATAGCTGCGTAGATAGCTACCTTTCTCTAAATGAAGATCAGAAACGATAAGCCAATCGCATGCGGGTAAGTAGGCCACGCCACGGGCGTCTAATAGCCACAAATAGTCTGCATACTTTGTAATAGTGATTTGGCGCCGGCTTACTTTTTCGGTCAGCCAAACATCGCTTAGTGCCAAATTTTCCTCTTTTATTTTCGTTTGTGAGCGTCTATTAGCGGGATACTTTGCTCTATTGCAGTTCGTGCTGACCACTCTTGTTAGTTGAGTAAAGTGTCAGGCGTAAAGTACTTCGCTAAAATATGAAAGCGCAGTTTACAGATTGTGCGATCCCCAAATTATTCAACGCTAGCCCCTGACAGCAATGCACGCACTTCGTCTAGCATGGTTTCAGCTTCAGCGTATAAATTGGCTTGCTCGATAATAGCCTGTGCACCTGCCCCTTTTACTTGTTCACTGCGTACATCAAGTACAATAGGTATGGCCATGGGCGACGGTTTTTCAAGATTAACCAACGTGGTTGAGTCTACATAGCGAATAAGTAAATTGGCAAGGCGCCGCAGGTCAAGTAGTTCTCGCTCTGCGTCAGCCCGCGCTACTTTAAGTAAAATATGGTCGCGGTCATGTTCGCGCAACGTATCGTAGATAAGATCAGTAGAGAACGTGACCTGCTTCATGGTTTTTTGACTGGCGTGGTAACGTTGTTCAGTCAGTCCACTCACCACCGCAACCTGCCTGAACGAGCGCTTGAGCATAGGCGCCTGCAACATCCAATCTTCCAACTCGTCCCCTAAAATGTCCGGCTGAAATAACTGCTGCAACTGCTTTTGAGTAATGACATTAACTGATGCCACCGACAAACCATAATCCGTCACACTGAAGCTTAAAGGCTTAACACCCATTTTTTCCATTCGTCGGGTTAACAGCATACCCAACGTCTGATTTGCTTTGCGACCGTCGAACGTGTAATACAAGGTATAGTAGGCTTGTCTAAACGGAAATTGCTCCACCAGCACATTATCTGGACTAGGCAATTGAGAGAAAGCTTGCTGAAGCTTAAGCCACTCTTGCACCTGTGCGGGTAAGGCTTTCCATGACTTTTGTGTTGCCAGAATTTCGCGCACACCGTCAGCCAAATAAGTAGACAACGGCATTTGTCCACCAGCATAGCTTGGTATTTTTGGCTCTTTGGCTTTGGCCGGCTTTGCGTGAAGCTGCATGTCTCGAATAGCCTCAAATCGCAACACTTCTCCTGCAAAATAAAAGGTATCTCCAGGAGTTAATTGCTGGGCAAAATACTCTTCAACCTCGCCAATGATCGTGCCTTGGTTTCCTCTTCGAATACGTTTCACTTTAAGACGACCGGCTTCAACGATTGTGCCGATGTTTTGTCTATGTCTTTGAATAACTCGGCGGTTAGCTGGGGAGAACGTACCATCATCATTTCTTGTCAGACGCTGGTATCGCTCATACGCATTAAGCGCAGTGCCGCCGTCTTGTGTAAACTGCCACAGCTTATCGAAATCATCTCTGTCCAAACCTTGATAAGGCGTGGCAGTCAGTATCTCTTGGTACAAGCTATCGGGGCTATCAGCCTTACTGCATAAGCAATTCAATATAAATTGGGGAATGATGTCTAAGGCACCTGGCTGTGGGCTTTCTCCATCTAACTCACCTTTTTCAATCGCAGTGATTGCCGCTTGACACTCAAGCGCTTCAAAACGGTTTGCTGGTACTAATAACGCTTCACTCGGCTCGTCAAGTCTGTGGTTCGCACGCCCTATACGCTGCAACAATCGACTCACACCTTTTGGGGCGCCTACTTGAATAACCTTATCCACGTCCCCCCAGTCAATACCTAACTCCAAGGCCGACGTACATACAATGGCCCGCAACATGCCGCTTGCCATCATGGCTTCGGTTTTGCGACGCTGCTCTTTGCTTAAACTGCCGTGATAAAGGGCAATAGGAAGGGCTGCTTTATTTGCCTCCCATAGCATTTGAAACAACAGTTCGGACTGAGCCCGCGTATTCACAAAAACCAACGTGGTTTTGGCATTTTCAATAGCCTGGTAGATATCATCAATAGCGTAGCGAGCCATAAAACCGCCAAAGGGCATGCGCGCTTTAGAATGCAGCATTTCAACTTTAGGCTTTTCACCGGCTTTCACTTTTATAATATTGGCTACACCGTCACTGCCAGCCAGCCACGCGCCTAGTGTTTCGGGAAATGCCACGGTGGCTGATAAGCCAATACGCTTACAATGTGGTGATAAAACGCTTAACCGTGCAAGGGCTAGCGAAAGAAAGTCGCCGCGTTTATTTGCCGTTAAGCTGTGGGTTTCATCGATGATCACACGTTTGAGCTTGCCAAACAGCTTATCGGCATCGGCGTAGCTTAACATCAGCATAAGCGATTCAGGGGTGGTAAGCAGGATATTAGGCGGCTTCTTTCGTTGACGCTGACGCTTATGCGAGGGCGTATCGCCAGTGCGTGTTTCTGCCGTAATAGGCAGCCCCATCTCTTCAATGGGCTGTAACAAATTACGATGTATGTCTTGCGTCAGTGCTTTCAACGGCGATATGTAAAGGGTATGCAGGCCGTTAAATCCGCCCTCTTTTTTCTCGCTCGCACTTCCGTTGTTGCCAGCCTTTTTTTTAGGTTGCTCACGAACTTCAGTCGTTTCGGCAAGCTCCCTGTTTCCAAATGTCTCGGCAAGCTCTCTGTTTCCAAATGTCTCGGCAAACTCCCTGTTTCCAAATGTCTCGGCAAGCTCGACTAAGCTAGGCAAAAAACCAGACAAGGTTTTGCCCGCGCCGGTTGGCGCAATTAATAATGTGCAGTCATGCTGATCTTTCTCCACCAGCATGGTGTGTTGGTAATCGCGTAACTGCCAGCCTTTTTGTTCAAACCAACGGGCAAAGACTGAGGGAAGTGAAGTCATTGACGGTTCTTGTAATTACTTTAAGCACTTATACGGCAAAACCGGGGTTAGGTTTACTCATTACGCCTTACGATAGATGCACAATGCAATCAGCCTCCGCGCGTTTAATGTTTAGATACATTTTTCACTTCGACCTTATGCATTTCTTTAGCGTAAACTTCAGCGCAGAGTTGTCGACCTTCTTATGCTGTACGAACTTAGCAATTTTTCTTACAAGGACCGTAAATGCGAATTCATTCAATAGACGCCGTTAGAGGCTTAGCCATTCTTGGCATCCTGTTCATGAACATTACGTTCCACCAAAACGGCTACGCAAACTATGCGTTTTTTGAAGAACCGCTGTTATCAGACACCGTTATTTCACTTTTTAACACGCTGTTCTTAGATGGGCGATTTCGTTCTCTTTTCTGCCTGCTGTTTGGTGCAGGTCTGGCAATTCAATTTGATGCCTGTGAAAAGCGCGGACGCAACTTTCTAGATTTCTCAAAAGCCAGACTTAAATGGCTGCTTGTATTTGGGCTACTGCATGGCGTATTTATTTTTAGCGGCGACATCTTGCTGTATTACAGCCTTTGCGCTTTTTTTATTCTAAAACATTTCACGCTTTCTCAGGATGAACTCAAAAAAAAGAGTATTAATTACCTTATTGTGGGTAGTGCAATCATGGTCGTAGGTGGGCTCGTCATGGCATTTATTTACGACATGGGGGCTGAATTACCAACACGACCCAGTGAAACATTCAACGGAGAAGCGGCCGTGTGGCAAAGTGGCTATATAACGCAGCTTGGTATTCAAGCATCGTTTATGCTTTCAACCGTTATTGTCGCGCCTTTTACTATGCTATGGCAGTCCATGGGGCTTATGATGTTTGGAGCATACTTGTATAGAGCAGGCTTTTTCGATCACGGCTTCTCGTCACTGGCATTTAAGAAGTTAGTATTGGTGGCTATCGTCACTTCCATCATCACTGCACTTGTGCAAATCTTATTCGAACAGGTGACATTAGATGTGGTTCCCATGTTCACGAGTGTTCCAGCGATTTTCTGCGCTTTGGTATATGCCCACATATTGATAAACATAAAACGAACTGGGGCGTGGTGGTATCAGTCGCTTGTAAACTGCGGCAAAGTTGCGTTCACGCTCTATCTGACCCAATCGATAGTACTAGCAGTGCTCTTCCGCATCCTCATGCCGGCTTATTTTCCAGGTTTTATCTACAACGTGACGTTGCTTGATTTGCTTCTCATCACCATTGCCGTCACCGCAGTACAAGTTACTTTAGCGAACGTCATTACTAAGCACTTCAACCAAGGTCCCTTTGAAGCCCTGTGGCGAAAAATGTATTTGCGCAGTTTTCATAAAAAGCAAAAATTGACACATGATGAGGTCGAGAAGTTCACCTAACACGATGTCGCCTACATTTTGAAAATTGTGTCTATACTGTTCAGTAAACGTAACCGAAATAACGAGGCCTGCTAACCTTTACTTAATATAAAGGTAATCAGGCCCAATGGTTTTCTTATAAGCCATTCTGGTAAAAATGCATGGTACAAAATCGACGTCGAATAGCGCTCTATTTGATTGTGGCGGTGATGACAACTTGGCGCCCTTTCTCACAAGTGGCATTGAGTAGTGAATTGGATAGTACAAAGACATTACAGAGTAACCTTAATACTTATGAGGTTAAAATAGTCAAAAGCAGTGAGCTCGACTATGCATCTCATGCCTATTACTCTGCATTACTCAAACTGGCGCTCAGCAAAACAGAAGACCCTCTTAGACCAACTTCTCTCGTAGAAACGAGCGGCAATTTAGTTCAGGAGCGTGCGCTGCTTCAGCTAAACCAAGAAGGGGAAATTGACGTTTTTTGGACAGTGACGTCAAAACTACGTGAACAGCAAGCCATTGTAGTGCGAGTTCCTCTGTTAAACGGAATCATGGGATATCGTGCATTATTGATTCGCTCGAGGGATCTTGATGACTTCAGGAATATTCGTAACGCTCAAGATTTGAAGCGCTTAGTGGCTGGTCAGGGTCACGATTGGCCAGACATTGAGATTCTAGAACAAAATGGATTTACTACTTTAGGAACGAGTAACTACGACGCTATTATTGAGCTTTTAAGGGCGGGCAGAATTGATTACTTTCCTCGGGCATTACATGAAGCTGTCATAGAGGCTGAATCGCTAAACGACCCAGAGATTATTATCGCGCCTTCCGTCTTAATACATTATCCGTCTTACGTATTTTTCTTTGTCTCAAAATCAAAACCTGAACTCGCAAAGCGCGTGGAAAGAGGATTGAATATTGCTCGACAAGACGGGAGCTTTGCAGCGCTTTTTGACGAATACATTAATTTCAAGCACATTGAAAAAACGCTGAATTTGTCTGAACGAACGGTATTCAAACTGGATAATTCGAACATATCCCGTGAAACACTGGACGCCACTGGGTCAGGTTCACTCATGTTACTCGTAAAATGAATTGCCACGGCCCTTAATACGCTGATTTATCAATACCAGCCCTCGCTTCCGTATGGATGGGATTCAAGAAGGGCCTGTAAAAAAACAGGCCCACGTTCAGCAAAATATCGTATTAGAATCTGAACGTCCCTAACAGGGTAGCCGAACCCAACTGGCTTTCGTCCGTATCATAGCCTAACCCAAATTCGATAGATGAATGCGGGTTAAACCAATATTGGGTACCCAGTTCAATCACGTTATCCGAGCCGATTACTTCATTGCTTTCATGCAGGTATGTCACACCTACGCTCCAATCGGGGCGAAAATAATAATCTGCATCAAGCTCAACTGAAAATTCGCCATCAAACTGTGTCGCTTTTAATTTGGTGTCCCAACCTGGAGAAAACTGACCAGAACGCTGCCCAAAGCTCGTGTATCGTGCAAACACACTGTAGCTAAATTCTGAGTCAGAACGTTCTTCCCTGATGCCAGCGTCAATAGAACTAAAATACGCTTCATTCAAGTGAAAATACTCTATACCAAGGCCGTATTCCCAATGCGGGTTGGCGAAGGTAGACACCTCTACGGCGTAGCGATTTAACGTTTCTTCAAAATATCTATTGTCGTTAGTTACACGCCCATAACGCCCTCGTACTACCAGCGCATCTGAGTAAAACCACTCGCCTCGCACATTTACGCTGTCGATATTGTCAATACCGAAATAATCTACAGAAACATTGTTAGTTCGCTGGAGATAAGGGCTGATGGACCATGGTTGCTGGTTAATATTTACTGACTCGAAATAGTAGCGATAACTCGCACCGATAAAGTTGTCATCTGCATCGCGGACATCAGAAAAACCTAACGCAATTTCATGTTGAATATCAGTGGACTGGGCGATAGCAGGAAAGGTAGAAATAGCGAGCAAACACGCGCTTAAACGCAACATAGAGCAATATCCTTATTCGTGGCGAGCATCCAAAAAAGCTCACGTTTTTTAGTAGGCCTAACGGTAAATGAGAAAATCATTCATTGCAATATGTGAAGCGGCGACGACATATTTTGTGACAATTTCAGACGCTAACCTAATACCATATATGGTGTAAAAACGAACTAGGGAAAAATTGACTTTCGAACGTCAAGTGGTCGTTTTTGGGGATTGATTACGTAGTAACAAGCATTCATGAGTTTGGCAGGAAATATGAGTAGTGCACCCATCGACGTGGTTAAAAGCTGACGATACCGGCCTTTATTGCGAGCCCGGTGAGTTTTACATTGACCCCATGCATGAGGTAGCAACCGCGCTTGTTACCCATGGACATGCAGACCATGCCCGCGCAGGCCATCACAATGTGTATGCCAGCAAAGAGACATTAGCAATTATGCAAACCCGATATGGCGAAAATATGGCTACTCACCAGTACGCTGTAACGCTTGGTAAAACCGTCGCTTTTAATGAGGTAAAAGCGACGTTTTATCCTGCAGGCCATATTCTCGGATCTACACAAATTCTCATTGAATATGCTGGCTACCGCGTTGTGGTTTCTGGCGACTATAAACGCCGTCACGACCCCACCTGCCCACCATTTGAAGTTGTTCCTTGCGATGTGTTGATTACCGAAGCCACCTTTGGGCTCCCTGTATTTAGACACCCTCCAATAGAGCACGAAATAGAAAAGCTGCTTCACTCATTACGGGTCTTTCCACAACGGTGTCATTTGGTAGGTGCCTACGCACTGGGCAAGTGCCAGCGGGTTATTCTGGCGCTGCGTGAAGCCGGTTACACCAAGCCAATTTATTTACACGGGGCGCAGCTAAAGCTTTGTCATTTATATGAGCAGTTGGGCATAGACTTAGGTGAGTTAATTCCCGTGTCGGATGTTGCGGATAAAAAAACGCTAGCCGGTGAAGTAGTCATTGCGCCCCCTTCGGCATTGGCCGATAGGTGGTCAAGAAGCTTGCCTAATGTGCGCCCTGTGATGGCGTCTGGATGGATGCAAATTCGCGCCCGAGCCAAGCAGAAAAACGCTGAATTACCCCTCATTATTTCGGACCATTGCGACTGGCCAGAGCTAATTCAAACCATTGAAGAAGTAAACCCGAAAGAAGTATGGGTAACCCATGGCCGAGAAGACGCCTTGATGTATCAGGCAGAAAAAATGGGGTTTAAAGCAAGAGCATTGTCTCTTGTGGGTTACGACGAAGAAGATCAAGGAGGCAACTAATGGAGGCATTCAGTAGCTTGCTTGAACAACTTTATTACACGTCTGGAACAAAGGCTAAGGCTCAACTCATTGCTAATTACATCGCTAACACACCAGACCCAGACCGTGGCTGGGCCATTGCCGCTATGGCTGGCACCCTTCGCTTCGACTTTTTTAAGCGCAACACGGTAAAAAATCTGATTACTGAACACACCGACCCTGAACTTTTCGCGATGAGCTACGACTATGTGGGTGAGGTTAGCGAAACCGTAGCGCATTTATGGCCATACAGCGAACCCACAGACTCACTGCCAAGCCTTACGGAGGTGGTTGAAACCTTTAGTTCGGTGAGTAAAAACAAGGTATCCGAAACACTAGCAAACTACTTAACGATAATGACACCTGCCCAGCGCTGGGCGCTATTAAAGCTTGGCACGCGGGGGTTGCGCATAGGAGTGTCCGCTCGTTCTATTAAGCAGATACTGGCCGATTATGGCAATAAAGATGTCAAAGAAATTGAGACGCTGTGGCATGCGGTGACGCCACCTTATACCGAGATGCTTGCTTGGCTAGAAGGCGATGCCGACAAACCTGACATTGAAAATGCGGTGACCTTTCACCCCGTGATGCTTTCGCATCCTATTGAGGACAGCGATATTGATGCTTTCGAGGACAACACATGGCAAATTGAAAATAAGTACGACGGCATTCGTGTGCAGCTTGCTGTTAAATCGGAGCGGTCTGCGACTAAAAAAACCGCTAATAAAAATGCCAGTCAGTCTTCGGATGAGGATACGCCAGATAGAGCGCTCTTCTCGCGCACAGGAGATGACATTAGCCATTCTTTTCCCGACTTACTTGATACGGTTGACGGGAATATGGTGCTAGACGGTGAGTTACTGGTAATTCATAACCTTGAAGGTGGCGCTAATAACGCCACTTCCTCACAGCCGGATGTCGACACCTTTAATGCACTGCAGCAACGCCTCAACAAAAAAAAGCCGAGCAAAGCGCTGCAGGCGTCTTTACCTGTTGGGCTTATCGTTTACGACGCCTTAGTGCTAGATGGCAAAGATTTAACTGAAAAAACGTTGAAGGAACGTCGCCACGCGCTAAATAAGTGGTTTCAACACAATAAAAGCGAACGCTTATTTTTATCGGAAACCCTATCGGCAACCTCCCCTGAAAGCCTCCGAGAACTTCACGCTCACGTTTGCCAGAATCGCGCGGTTGAAGGGTTGATGTTAAAACGCTTGGAGAGTAAATACATTCCCGGTCGCCCCAAAGGCCAATGGTTTAAGTGGAAACGCGATCCGCTCGTTGTCGATGCTGTGATGATGTACGCGCAGCGTGGGCATGGTAAGCGCTCTAGCTTTTATTCCGATTACACCTTTGGCGCTTGGGAAGACAACCAACTACTGCCCATTGGAAAAGCGTATTCCGGCTTCACTGACGAAGAGCTCAAGAAGCTGGATAACTGGGTAAGACGCAATGCTGTGGGGCGTTTCGGACCAGTACTAGAAGTAAAAAAAGAACTCGTTTTGGAGGTGGCTTTTGACGCTGTGCACCCTTCATCAAGGCACAAATCAGGTGTGGCACTGCGCTTCCCTCGAATTCACCGAATTCGTTGGGACAAGCCTGCTGACGAGGCGGACACGTTAGCTAACGTAAAAGCATTAATAGAAAGCTAATACCAGTTCGCATAAATCATTACCCACTCAGTGAGACTTAAAATGCTCATAATCGCGGCGTGTTACCGCGGGTACAGTGGTTCTACATCAAGGTGACACAACAAAGAGTACGGACATTTTAAACCCGGCCTACGGGAAGGCAATGATTTATGCGGATTAATGGTATAAGCCATCAAAAAGCTTCCTAACCAATCCAAAATGGCAGAGAATAAAGTGAGTTATAACGTCAGGCTTGTAGTCTGAATAATACAAAACAATAGGAAGTCGCCATGCCCAAGGCTAGTGAAATTAAAAAGAATAACACCGTGGTATTTGACGGAAAAACCTGCATTGTTCGCGATATTGAACGCTCTGTTCCGCAAGGACGTGCAGGTGGCAGTATTTATCGCATGCGTATGTACGACGTGGTAACAGGTGCAAAATACGACGAGACATTCAAAGACTCAGATACATTGGATATGGCAGACCTTACCCGTCGTCCAGCAATGTTTTCTTACATTGACGGCGATGAGTACGTATTTATGGATAAGGAAGACTACACGCCCTATCACCTCAATAAAGGCAGCATAGAAAACGAGGCCTTATTTATTAATGAAGAAACCGACGGAATTCAGGTTGTTATTGTAAGCGAAGTACCTGTAGCGCTTGACCTGCCTATGAGTGTTGAGCTTGAAGTGGTTGAAACCGACCCTTCAATTAAAGGCGCGTCTGCAACATCACGTACAAAACCGGCCACACTTTCAACGGGATTAGTCGTACAAGTACCTGAGTACATCAGCACGGGTGAATGGATCAAGGTCAACACCGAAGAACGCAAATTCCAAAGCAGAGCCGATAAGCACTAAGCTTATTGAAACAGATTAGTTCGCTAGCCTGTCGCTGAATGGGTAATTATCTATGCGGACTGGTATTACTAAGAATAAAAAAGGGTTCGCTTTGAACCCTTTCTTAATTTTGCTAAAGCCAAGCAGCTCGCTTATTTAGCGATATGTTCCTGAGTAGGTAGCGCACTGAATGCACCGTATTGCGTGACTGTGTACGCACCACAACGAATAGCAAACTCAGTGGCTTCACTTACATTCTCAAAGTTTTCTGCCCACGCATCGAACTCATCGGCATTTTTCACCTTGGTTGAAAGGAAATAAAGGAAGCCGCCAATGAAAGAATCGCCCGCTGCTGTGGTGTCTTTCACATCCATTTTGGGTGATGCTAATGTGCCGCTAAACGACTGAGTGATGTAGTGAATTGGCTCGCCGCCATCGGTAACCAGTACGACTTTCACACCGCTGTCTAACCACTGCTGTACTTTTGTATCAGCGTTTTCTTCGCCATAAAGCTCAGCAAGTTCTTCACGGCTCGCTTTTAAAATAGAGACTTTCTTCGCCGCTTCGTCTATGCGTGATGGTGCGTTGGCAGTATCGTCCCAAAACGCCGGGCGATAGTTGATGTCTAAGCACACCATCATACCGTTTGCCTTCGCCTTATTTAGAATAAACTCGGTGCCAGGAATAAGTTCAGGACCAGAAATAGAGCCAGAGCAGAAATGAAGAACCGTATTTTTATCACAATCGATGGTAGACAAATCTTGCTCTGAAATGTGCTTATGTGCGGCATTATCGACATAAAAGTCAAAAGAGCGCTCGCCATCTTCATCTAAATTTACAAAAGCTAAAGCAGTATTGCCTTCTTGTGTTGTCCACACAAAGTCGGTGTTTACTTTATAGTGCTCCAACATTTCTTTTAGAAATGCACCAAAAGTGTCATCGCCTACCTTTGACACCATCGCACTCTCGCCACCTAATTGAGCTACGGCAACAGCAACATTTGCAGGCGCCCCACCCGCGTAGGGCTGAAATGGTTTCATTGCTGGTATGTTGCCATCTCTGGGCGCTGCGCCTTGGCTTAGCATATCGATAAGCACTTCACCTAAACATAAAATTTTCATACCAGCCTCGCTTAACAAAGTTCAAAAGAGATGTTATTGCTTGTGCAAATAACACAAGGTTAACGAATCGTTAAATAATTGGGGCATAGTATTGTCGAAAGATGCATTTAAATCAACCTAATTGATTTAACATTTTTCAAAAGAATTGTAGGATATGTCTACATCGTTTTGGATTTAGAAAAAAATCTATTTCTGAACAACAAGCTACATTGATTCTTAAATTTGATACACGGCTGGCTTGTCATTAAACTCTAGTTTCTTTTAATGGATAGATTGTAAGTACATTGAATATTGAACCGGCTTTACACCTGCCATCCCAAAAAACGCCCTTACTCCTTGATGATCGCTCAACGAATGAACGAGATATCCTCACACTCATTCGCCGGCGTATCGCCTTACCCAAGGCTGAAATCGCTCAACTGACAGGTTTGTCGGCACAGTCCGCTACTGTCATCATAAAAAAGCTAGAGGCCGATGGTTTGGTCAAACGCTTAGAGCCGATTAAAGGCGGTGTAGGACAGCCAAAAGTTCCATTCGGGCTCAATGCAAATGGTGCATTTGGCATCGGTTTGAAAGTGGGACGCCGCAGCTTCGATATGACGCTTATTGACTTGAAGGGCAATGTCAAAGCGACACTCCACGAAAAGTCTGACTACCCTACTGTGAGCAATTTGTTGAATTTTGCAAAGCGAGCTTTCAATGTTCTCATGAAAAATCTTGATACCTCTCAACAAAGCCTAGTGAGAGGGTTAGGCGTAGCCATGCCATTTGAGATTTGGAGCTGGGCTGAAGAAGCGGGTGCTCCGAAAGAAGTATTAGAAGAGTGGAAAGAGTTTGATCCTCAAACCGCTCTTGAACAGCGCTTAAACTTACCGGTATTCATAAAAAATGACGCGGGCGCGGCATGCAGCGCGGAAATGTCTTTCGGCAACCCGCAACGCTACGAGAGTTTTTTATATATTTTCGTAGGTACTTTTCTAGGTGGTGGGCTGGTGTTAGATAACCAACTGGTAAATGGAAAAACCGGCAATGCTGGCGCCATAGGTTCTTTGCCATTTGGCAGCGATCAGCGCCAGCTAATTACCCAATCTTCGCTCTATTTACTAGAGCGGGCACTCACTGACGCAGGACAAAACGGCAAACATATTTATGAATCGCCATCGCACTGGTCTTGCGACAAGCAGGTGATAGATAACTGGGTAAATGACACTGCTAAAGGTTTGGCATTTGCGACACAATGCGCAATGAGTTTATTGGATTTAGACGGCGTAATTATTGATGGTGCGATGCCTGACGACGTCAAACATTCACTTGTTAAGCAAACTCAAAAGGCAATGCAGGGTTTGGATATGCGAGGCCTCACAGATATTGGGCTAAGCGCAGGTGTTGTCGGCAGAAAAGCGCAATCTATTGGAAGTGCACATTTAGCGCTACAAGCTAATTATTTCTAACCGCCTAATATCGTAAAAACTTTGGTGGCAAGCATTATGAAACAACATCGACGCGACATTCTCATTTTAGATGGCTGCAGGAGCCAGTATTGTTGGAGGCTGTTGCGGCATAGGCCCTGAACATATTAAAGCCATTAGTGATGCCGTTAACGAGGAACAAGAGTAACACCCGCGAAGAGCGTTGGTATTATTGGGCAATGTCCCACGCCTTTGAATTAACAGCCAAACAAGTTACTTACGTCGGCATAATAATGACTTAAACAAATTCGTAGGCATTATTTCAAGTGCTATTTCGTGACCACGTTCTTGGCGCCCTTAAGTAGCGCCTCTTTATCAATTTTATTCGGGACTTCCACACCACGTCGTGCTGCGGGCCTCGCTTCAATATTGTTCTTCCAACGAATGAGATTGTCCAAGCCTTCAATGCTAACGCCAGACCATTCGTAAGTGCGCACCCAACACCAGTTAGCCATATCTGCAATACTGTAGTCATCGACCAAATATTCGTGATTTTCTAACCTCCCATCCAGCACGGTGAACAGGCGCCGCACTTCGTTTTGGTAGCGAGCTATCGCTACTGGGATCTTCTCCTCTAGGTACCGATGAAACACGTTGGCTTGGCCCATCATGGGGCCGATGCCACCCATCTGAAACATTAGCCACTGAATGACCTGGCTTTTTCGTTTAGCATCGCTAGGCAGAAACATACCGCTCTTCTCAGCGAGATAAATCATGATAGCGCCAGACTCAAAAACAACGTGACCGTCGGCTTCTCTATCAACAATAACAGGGATACGGCCGTTCGGGTTCATTGCCAAAAATTCAGGGGTCTTCTGCTCGCCCTTCATTAAGTTGACTGCATGGGCTGTATATTCTAAGCCCATTTCTTCCAACGCTACCGACGCCTTCCAGCCATTGGGTGTTGCCGCTGTATATAAATCTATCATCAGGCTTTTGCACTCGCTCTGTTACTGACTGCCTCATACCAGCGTGCTAAGTTAACATGCTCTTCGGACATGCGAATGTTAACAACACGCGCAAAATCCATAGCGCATAACGCAGTTATGTCTGCAATAGAAAAAGCATCTCCGGCTATGTATTCTTTCACACCAAGTCGGCGCTCAAGTATGTTGAGATACTTAGACGCATTAATGCCGGCTTCTTTGCCATATTCAGGAACGGGCGTCATACGATCTTTAAAGTACCCTGTCGTATGTTGAAAGCACATGCCAACTTGCATCATGAACGCAAGCTCTACTTGTCGCTGCCACATCGATATCGTCGCTTTTTCAATAGGGGTAGTGCCCATTAGTGGCGGCTCTGGTTGCAACGCTTCAAAGTAAGTGCAAATAGCATCGGTTTCGGCAATACACGTGCCGTCATCAAGTTCTAAGATAGGAATTTTTCCTAACGGGTTTTTAGCACGCATTTCTGCACTTAAGTTCTCCCCTTTTTGAATGTCGACTTGAATATAGTCAACATCAATGCCCTTCTCGGCTAAAAACATGCGTACTCGGCGTGGGTTAGGCGCGGTCTTCGTTTCGTAGATTTTCATAGTGATATAATCAGCCTCGCGAAAAAACGGTGGAAATTTCGATGGAAATAAACGTAGAAACAACAGTGTAAAGTCAGGAACAAAAGCTAGGTTAATAATAGTCCCACACGCTTTCAAATCACTTCGTATAGCGGTGGTACTATTCAGCGCTTTTATGGTCCTACCATATGGTTGTCCGTTTAATACGACGTATTAAACATACTCACATTGTCAACGGCCGGTGAGAACGTGAAGACGTTTAACTTCGTTGGCGGTGAAATGTTGCTCTTGATACGCTAACAGCGCCTGTTCAATTGCAGCGTGTGACAGCCCTTGTTGGATTAGCTCGCCTCTGAAGCGCTTGTATTTTTCTACGTTTTCCTGCCACTGAGCTTGTTGCTCCCACGTTTTGGAAAAGCGCTCTGCCACTTCTGGGCCAAATTCCGCGGCTACAGCATTGAAGCGGTCATTGATATTATTATGCGTCTGCTTGATTTCATTGATGCGTTGCATATTTAACGTTGGTTGAAACGCTTCGCGTTCAGTCCGCCCTGCAGCCTTAATCGATTCCATGATCAGGCTTTTTCTCTCTTCTCTAGAGAGTGCGCTTTCCTGAGCAATGTTTAATCGTTCCAGCGCAGCCTCGTCGACTTGTGCCTCTCGACTGAATAAGTAGTGATATTCGTTGTCGGTGAAATATTTACGCCTTATTTGCTCTCGCTCGTCTAGCTTGTAAGTGATATCTCGTAAACTGTGCGTGGACAGTTCGACCTCTAACTCGCCAGTTGATAACGCCACTTTATAATCAACGTATCGAGAAAATAAGTCTGCTGCCATAACGTGAGAATCGCCAGCATATATGGTTTTTGCATGCATTGAATAGGCAAGCTTAACGACCTCAGGTTGTTCAGAAGTACGTTCAAATATAAAGCGGTCGAAGATGTCTTTAGTGGAGTAGTTCAATATAAAAACGTCTAAACCGGTGTCGGCTAGGTCGGCGATGCTTTGAGCGCTATTCGGGCTTTCATTACGTTTTGTGTAAGCCCGTTGACCGTCGAATTTGCTTTTTTCCTGAAGGTTATTGTTCACGTTCTGGACGGGCTCGTCGGCTTCAAGCACCCTAGTGTCGTCGTTCACATGCAACTTAAAAGAAATACTTAAAACAAGGAGGACGAAAAGCCCTCCTAGCAGTTTAACGCGCCAGTGCAATGTAACTAACCCCCTCTAAAGGCCGAGGCCTTTGAGCCTGTTCGCCTGGCGAACAAACACGTCTACAGGGTTGGTTTCAAACCAATGAGTTATGCCAAAGCTCTGATTAACTTCATCGAGATGATTCATTTTATAGTTGTCTTTAAGCACCTTACCTAGATGTGAGCTACACGTTGATACCAGCCCGTCGTTTGGCTCTTTAAACGCAGTGCCAGTGATGGCTAAAAAGGGATCGACAACATCAAGCGCATTGGTAAAAGTTTGTCCCCCACTCCATGAAAAATAGTAAACGCCATTTTCAGCGAGCATCTTTCCGTCGTTACGACAGTATGCTGTGGGCATTCCCTCTGGATATTTTTTATTAAAGGCCACTGAACCCGCCGTTGAAAGCGAGTTCAAGGCAGCGATTGAGTCGGTAGGCTTATCTCTTGGATCTGAACCTGAAGCAATTTCGATAATGTTGGCAAACGCATCAACAACCAGACCCGTCGCACCTTCACCAACAGAGCCTTCTGAAAAAGCGTCCCGTAGTTGGTCTGCTACCTTGCTTCCCCAATTTACCCCTGCCACTGAGCTTACCGACGCAACTTTTTCTGGCGCAACACTGGCAGCATATCGGGCAGTTGGTCCACCGTGACTATGACCGATTAAGTTTACTTTTTCAGCTCCCGACAATGCCAAAACTTCATCGATGTAAGCAAGAAGCTGTTCGCCGCGCACTTCCGTGGAGTTAGCAGGTGAAACTTCTGCGATATACACGACAGCACCATTTCTACTGAGTTTATGCGGCACTTTATAAAAGTAATCCACAAACAGAATGTCCTCAAAACCAAATAGGCCATGAACAAGTACAATCGGGTGCTTAGTTTTCGCGTAGGTGCTTGCATGTGCATGTCCTGAAAAGCCAAAGGCTAAGCAGAACAAGGTAAGTATAGCCACGAGCGTGCGCTTTCTTATTTGCATTAACAGTGTGTTATTACTTGGTGTCATCGAGTGTGCCCCATAATTATGGTAAAAATCTGGTCTGTGGTCAGACCTTTGTTATAATTATGTAAACACAATGTGAAGATCAAGTATTCATTCTAAGTTTTAATGCATCGCCTCCATGAATCAGCGTCTTCATTAGGGTGTATAGGTATATAATAGTCATTAAATTCAGTACGCTAGCAGTGAAAAAAGGGTATGCAGCTATATACCATTCACTGTTTTCATACAAAACATAAGCATTACTTATAGCTTGCTATTTTGCTTTGGAATACGCTTGTATGAAGTTTACGGCGAGACTCGATGTCGTTAACCATTCACCTCTCAATGGGTTTAATTTCATTCCCACTTGATGTTTTAAAGAGAATGCTTCGCCAACCCACTGTGTAAGCTCGCTTGGCTTTACAAACTTTCTCCAATCGTGAGTACCTATGGGTAAATACCGCATCACATATTCGGCGCCTACAATGGCGATGACAAAGCTTTTTAACGTTCTGTTTAACGTGGCCAATATTAGAAGCCCACCGGGTTTGACCAAGCTCGCACATTCCTCGATGAGTTGCTGTTGATTTGGCACGTGCTCTACCACTTCAGCATTGATAACAACGTCATACTGGCGACCCTCTTGAACCACTTCGCTAGAAAGCATGTGTCTGTAATTGACATTCACACCATTTTTTTCCGCATGTCGCTTTGCAACTTCCACACTCACCGCACTGGCATCTATACCAGTAACGTGTGCGCCTAATTCTGCCAATGGTTCACTGATAAGCCCACCGCCACTGCCAATGTCAATCATTGACAGTGTTGAATAATCCAAGGGCGAGCCCCCCGTTCTGAAATGATTTTCTATCTGCGCTTTTATGACTTCCAATCTCGCTCGATTAAATGCTAAAGCGGTTTTATATTTTCCTTTGGGATCCCACCAAGATTCAGCAAGCGCATCAAAACGCGCTATTTCATCCTCAGAGAAATTATTTCCGCCTGTTTTTTTACTTTTATCGAGCACGATTTTTTACCTTTCAACGTAATTACACTATAGCTTTGTAGTTGACCCGTAGCGCTTGGGGTCATAAGGTGAATGCAATAAGAGCTATGAGTTTTGTGAGATATGCATTCTTATATTTCGAGAAAGCGACATTATTGTAGTGATACGTAGTAAGAGAGGGTTCTGATTTTGGCGAACGCAAAAAATGTTTATGGCCGTCCGCTCCAGCTGTGCTGTGGAAATACTGGTTTTACGCGAGAAGGATTTTGTTATGTGCCCGATGCAGATGTCGGCAACCACAGCGTGTGTGCCGTCGTCACCGATGAGTTTCTTCAATTTTCATTACGACAAGGCAATGACTTAATCACACCTTGGCCAAGTATGACATTTCCCGGCTTGCTTGCTGGCGACAGATGGTGCTTATGCGCTGCACGTTGGTTACAAGCCTATGAAGCTGGAGTAGCGCCTAAAGTTCGTCTTGAAGCGACTCACCAAAAGGCGCTCGATGTTATACCGCTATCATTGCTAGAAGAGTACGCGGCGGATTAGCCGATTAACCACATGCTCTATCCATAAGAGCGCTGACAATTCGTCGCTATAGGCGTCTATCTACCCGGCTGTCTTATACCAATGCATTTATTGTGGTGTACGAATTACCATCAGTCGGGTTTCTGACATATCTTCAATCGCGTAGCGAATGCCTTCACGCCCTAACCCCGAATCTTTTACGCCGCCATATGGCATGTTATCAACACGCCAGCTAGGTACGTCACCAATAACAACGCCACCTACTTCCAGCACGTCCCACGCCTTGTGTGCTTTGTAAATATCGCGGGTAAATACACCAGCTTGCAGACCATATCGGCTGTTGTTTACTTCTTTAAGTGCTTCATCATAGTCGTCAAAAGGCGCTAATATCGACAAGGGGCCAAACGCTTCTTCCGCGCTGGCATCGCAGTCTTTTGGCACGTTTTCCATCACCGTGGCTTGGAGCATAGCCCCCTCTCTGGTACCACCGCATAGAATGGTTGCGCCTTTGTCTTTTGCCTCTTTAATCCAGCCGTGGAGGCGCTCAGCCTCGCCTTCTGAAATCATTGGGCCAATAAACGTATCTTCCTTAGATGGGTCGCCAGAGACAAGCGCTTTCACTTTTTCTACGTAGCGTGACTTGAACTCGTCATATATCTTACTATGCACCAGTAGACGCTGTACGCTGATACAGCTTTGCCCTGATTGATAATAAGCACCAATAATGACGCGTTCGATTGCATCTTCGATATCTGCATCTTCATCGATGACACAGGCAGCGTTTCCACCAAGCTCCAATACCACAGGTTTTTTGCCTGCTTTCGCTTTCAGTGCCCACCCTACATCGGGTGAACCCGTAAAACTCAGCAACTTCAAACGATCGTCGGTAGTAAACAAATCTGCCCCATCTCGACTGCAAGGCAAAATTGAAAATGCCCCTTTCGGTAAATCAGTTTCAGCTAAGACCTCACCGATAATTAAAGCACCTATCGGCGTGCGCGATGCCGGCTTAAGAACAAACGTACAGCCGGCTGCGATGGCCGGGGCTACTTTGTGCGCTGCTAAGTTTAGCGGGAAGTTAAAGGGCGATATAAACGAACATGGACCAATAGGGACTTTTTTGGTCATTCCTTGATACCCTTTGGCCCGGGCAGAGATTTCTAAATTCACCGTTTCGCCATTAATGCGAACTGACTCTTCGGCCGCTATTTTGAAGGTATCAATAAGGCGACTTACTTCACCTTTCGCATCTTTTATGGGCTTTCCAGCTTCAATACATAGCGCTTGCGCTAATTCATCCGCCCGTTCCGTAAAGCGTTTTACACAGTGCTCTAATACCGCTTGTCTTTCATAGGGTGCCATAGCGGCCATCGCGGGCTGTGCTTTTTCAGCAGCCGCAATCGCTTTGTCTATGGTATCAACATCAGCCATAGCGACTTTTGTTGCGACCTCGCCGGTGTACTTATTCGTCACCTCTAAATCAGTATTAGCGTATTCAGGCTCACTGGCGAGATAATAGGGGTAGCTTTCCTTCAACATTTTTTCACTCCTTTCGGTTATACCAAATTACATGCGCTCAATTAGAGCTTTGCACTCAATTCTTTAATAGTATGGTTTAGGGTTTTGTCATTCATACTATAATCAACCGGGCAATCGATGATATGCACACCTTTCGTGTTTAAACACTTATCGACCATGTGAATCAGTACACTCGTATCATCCACTCGCCAGCCTTGAGCACCATAACTTTGCGCATACTTCACAAAGTTAGGGTTACCGTAATCTAAACCAAATTCATCAAACTTCATGTTTGCTTGTTTCCATTTGATCATACCGTACGCATCGTCGCGCAAAATGATCACAACAAGGTCGAGCTTAAGCCTAACGGCCGTCTCAATTTCTTGGCTATTCATCATAAAGCCACCGTCGCCACAAACGCTTAAAACAGGCGCGTCGGGGTTGACTAACTTTGCCGCAATCGCAGAGGGCAAACCCGCGCCCATCGACGCTAACGCATTGTCTAAGAGCAGCGTATTTGGGTGATAAGCGGGATAGTTTCTAGCAAACCAAATTTTATATATACCGTTGTCTAACGTAACAATGCCATTATCAGGCATCACTTTGCGTATATCGCGCACCAGGCGCTCGGGTAAAATAGGGAATCTGTCATCATCCTCAGCTTCAGCGCGGTGATCGACATACGCTTGGTGTACGTCTTTATAAAAATCAAGTTTCCAACTCTCTTGCGGCGTAACCCCTTCTTTTATTTGCCAGATGCTGTTGGCGATATCCCCTACCACTTCAAGCTGTGGAAAATAAACAGGGTCTACAGCGGCGGAATCAAAATTCACATGAATCACTTTTTTATCGTTGTGATGCATGAAAAACGGCGGCTTTTCAACTACATCGTGACCTACGTTGATAATGAGATCTGCACGCTCAATCGCTCTGTGGACAAAGTCACCATCAGATAACGCCGTGTTTCCAGCGAAACGTGAATCGCTCTCGTTCAACACGCCTTTACCCATTTGTGTAGTGACAAATGGAATACAGGTTTTATCTACAAATTCTCTCAGCATTTTTGCCGTGAGCTTGCGGTTTGCCCCTGCGCCAATAAGCAGTAAAGGCGATTGCGCCTCTTGTATCATATCGATAGCGGAAGCAATGGCTTTATATTCAGCAATGGGACGACGGGTTACGCTAGGTTTTAATAGCGGCGCGCTGGTTTGCTCTGCCGCAATGTCTTCTGGAAGTTCGATATGCACCGCGCCAGGACGCTCTTCTGACGCTAACCGAAAGGCCTCTCGCACGGTTGAAGGAATTCTGTCTCCACTGACCACTTGATTAGTGAACTTAGTAATAGGGCGCATCATGTCGACAATATCAATTACCTGAAAGCGCCCTTGTTTACTTGTCTTAATCGGCTTTTGGCCCGTTATCATTAACATAGGCATGGCGCCTAATTGAGCGTATGCCGCAGGGGTAACGAGGTTAGTTGCACCTGGGCCAAGTGTTGAAAGACACACTCCCACCTTTCCAGTAAGCCTGCCATACGTGGCGGCCATGAAACCTGCACCCTGTTCATGTCGAGTGAGTACTAGCTTAATAGACGAATTTCGTAATGATTCTAGTAAGTCGAGGTTTTCTTCCCCGGGAATACCAAAAACATATTCTACGCCTTCCGCTTCTAATGCTTTTACAAATAAGTCTGACGCTTTCATGTAAGGCACGCTCCTTGTAGAGGGGAGTTGTTTGAATAGTTTCTGGTTTATTCCTACGACACTCGCATCAAAAACGATTGGTATTTTTTGTGACTCGCCAGTTAATCGACCTGAGGTTTCTTCATTAAATGTTCGTAAAACAAGACGGCCTCGGTATTAGGGCGTGTGCGAAATGACAGACACAAACACGGCAACATGTTGGACCTATAGGAGGGCGGTCGACGCTATGATTGACGATTTGGCCAAAGCATTATTTGCATTGCCTGCCAACCTTAGGGGTTTTCACTTTCCCATTGAGCAAGTTTAGCTTGAGTAGCGGCATCAACATTTGCTTTGTTTTCACCTATCCACCAGCGCTCCATAATGCGAACGTTTTTTTGATTCGCTTTGTAAAATACATCCACGATATCACCGATGAAAGGAATAAAGCCCAAGCCAAAATCGATGGCTGAGTTTTTCACCATTTGTGCAACTAATGCTTTAGGCATACCCAGAGACTTGCCGAGCCAAACGATACGAAGTGAAACAAAGAGCATCAGCGCGTCACCTGCCCCTGGGATAAGACCAACAATGGAGTCTAAACCTATTCGAATAGGAATAAAGGGAAGCTTTACGGCAGTATCAAGTAAGTTCGCCAACTTTTGTGCTTTGAGTAATGCTTTTGGTGCTTTAACGTCCACGTTAATATCTCCTTTTAACGTTGTTGCCTAAACCCGAAGGCATTGGTTAATCTGTGGGCGGCTAAAGAGGGGCAGCCCACAGCATGTAGAAAGTTTTAGCTGTCAGTGAGATGTTGTGAAAGCTGTTATTTTTCTGCCCCTAGCGCTCTTGCTAACCCTGCACGAAGGCCGTTGTCCGAGGCGACGGTCCATCCATGCAAGTTTTCTTGCACTATATCAAAAAGCACATCAATGTGTTCTTTGTCGCTGTTAAGGGCAGCGATGTATTCGTACCGCTCACCACCGGCTTCCATAAAGTACTCGCGGTTCTCCTCACCGATTTCTTCAATCGTTTCAAGACAGTCTGCTGAAAAGCCAGGGCACATCACTTGAATTGATTTCACACCCTGCCCTGGCAGAGATTTTAAGGTTTCATCTGTATACGGTTTTAACCACTCTTCTCGACCAAACCGAGACTGGAAAGTTGTCATGTATTCATCATGAGATAGCCCTAACTTCTCTGCGAGTAAACGCGACGTCTTGTGACACTCACAGTGGTAAGGATCGCCGTTCATTAAATATCGTTTGGGTATACCGTGATACGACAATATAAGTTTGTCTGCTCTCCCATGGGTTTCCCAGTGCGCTTTAACTTTATTGGCAAGCGCAGTAATAAAGTTTTCTCGGTCGTGATAGTGATTAACAAAGCGAAATTCAGGTAACCAGCGACGTGAGGAGAAATCTTTTGCTATAGCATCAAAAGTAGACCCCGTTGTTGATGCGCTATATTGAGGATACAGCGGAAGGACGACAAGTTTACGTACGCCTTTAGCAAGCATTGCGTCGATAGTGTCGCCTATGGCCGGCTTGCCGTAGCGCATAGCAAAGTCAACAATCACATCATCGCCATACTGCGCTTTACAGCGTTCTGCTATGGCACTCGCCTGGGCTTTTGTAATTGACATCAGCGGAGAGCCTTCTTCAGTCCATACCGTTGAGTACGCTTCGGCTGAACGCTTTGGGCGGAAATTTAAAATAATACCGTTAAGAATAAACCACCAAATCGCTTTTGGTACTTCAACCACTCGAGGGTCGGAAAGAAACTCTTTCAAATAGGGGCGCAATGCCTGTTTGGTTGGTGCTTGCGGTGTTCCCAAATTTGTTACAAGCACGCCTATCTTGTCAGCTTGCCCGTGGGTGAAACCGTTATTCGATTTATATTTCATGTATTCTTAGTCCGAGAAGTACTGCGCTGTATTCGTATTATACTGAATTAACGTCGATTATGATCTTTGATAAGACCAAAAAAGTGCGATTGCAATAATAGATTTTAGACATTAAAAAAGCGGTAAATGTTCGAAAATACTTTTCAAAAACATCACCGCTTTTAAGCTTGCCACTGATTAAACTGGGCGTTTTTTGCCAAGCTATTTAGGGCTGATAATACGTCGCCGCGCCTGGACCAACCGGCATTCCAAGTAGGAACACCCAAATGTAGAATAAAACGGTCCAACCGACGATAAACACCATAGAGTAAGGCAGCATCATCGCGATGAGCGTACCCATCCCTAAATCCTTTTTGTACCTTGCTGCCATCGCCAAAATCAGCCCGAAATAACTCATCATTGGCGCAATAACGTTGGTCACTGAGTCGCCAATGCGATAGGCCGCTTGTATGACTTCAGGCGCATAACCAATAAGCATAAGCATAGGTACAAATATAGGTGCAGTTACTGCCCACTGTGCAGAGGCGCTGCCCAGTGACAGATTCACCACGCCACACATCAAAATGAATAGGATAAATACCGCTGGTCCGTCTAACCCAGCAGCTTGTAGCAATGCAGCCCCTTTGACCGCTAACACTGTGCCTAAGTTAGTCCATTTGAAAAACGCCACAAACTGCGCCGCGAAAAACACAAGGGTAATGTAAAGACCCATGGCTCCCATGCTTTTAGACATGGCATCGATAACGTCTTTATCGTTCTTCATTGATTGAGTGACTTTACCGTACACAAAACCGGGAATAGCGAAGGTAATAAAAATGAATGCAACAATCCCTTTAAGGAACGGAGAGCCGGCGACTTCACCGGTTTCAGGATTACGCAAAATGCCGTTCTCTGGCACAACGGTCAGCGCTAATATGGCACACACCGCAACAAAAGAAATACCGGCCCAACGCAAACCTTTCTTTTCCAGCTCAGTAGGTGCATCCATCGTTTGCTTACCCAAGTCTATTGATGCTTCGCTAGAATCGTAGTGTCCTAATCGAGGCTCAACAATCTTTTCCGTCACCAACGCGCCCATGATTGCCACCACGAAGGTACTGATAAACATGAAATACCAATTTACTTCTGGCCCCACCATATAATCTGGGTCAATCATATGCGCTGCCGCTTCAGTAATCCCCGAAAGAAGCGGATCGACAGTACCGAGCAATAAGTTAGCGCTGTAGCCGGCGGACACCCCCGCAAAGGCAGCCGCTAGGCCTGCTAAAGGATGGCGCCCTAGAGAATGAAAGATCATCGCGGCTAGAGGAATAAGCACCACATAGCCAAGTTCGGATGCTGTGTTTGAAATAATCCCTGCAAACACAATTGCGAAAGTGACGGCACGCTTAGATGCATTCATAACTAACGCACGCATAGCCGCAGATAAGAGGCCAGAATGTTCAGCCACTGAAACACCCAAGAGCGCAACGAGTACAGTACCGAGCGGCGCAAAACCGGTAAAGTTTGTGACCAAGCCGGTGACGATGCGCTGAAGCCCTTCTGCACTCATAAGGGATATCACTTCAATCATGCCGTCTTCTTCACGTCCTTTCGCGCCAACAGGACGCGGATCGGCAACAGCAATATCGAAGAAACCTAATATTCCGCTTAACACCACAATGAAGAGTGAAAGTAGCGCGAATAATGTAACAGGATGCGGAAGAAGGTTTCCTAACCATTCTACCGTTGCGAGAAATCGAGAAAATAACCCGCCTTGTCCGCCGTTTTTGTCGGCAGACGCTGAATTTGTGTTTTCCGTTGTCAAAATCTTCCCTCTGTCGTTTATTTACGTCTATTACATTAATGTTAGTGCTGGGAAGGCACTCACTTAATACAGAAATAGTGACGTGTTTTAATTGTAGTCAGGCGTTATTTTACCCGATTTAGTGAAAATTTGGCAGTGAAGAGGGAAAATGAAAGGTTATCTCGCTGTACAACTTTCTGACAGGCGCTTTAAAGAAGAAAATAAAATATAAAAATCATTCACTTATTTTGTTCTGACGTAAAAAAGCCAGTCTTATAGACTGGCTTTTTGAAACATCAACAAAGAAAAACTAGTTTCCTTTAGACTGATTCATATATTTAAAGAAATCACTGTCAGGCGCTATAACCATAACGTCTTGCTTACTGTTGAAGCTCTTTTTATACGCATCCATACTGCGCAAGAAACTGTAGAAGTCAGCATTCTTTGAATATGCATCAGCGTAAATCTGCGCTGCGATTGCATCACCTTCACCGCGGAGCTGTCGAGCATTACGTTCAGCATCAGCAAGCATAACCGTTACTTTAGCATCAATGTTCGCCTTGATAACTTCAGCCTGCTCTTGACCCTCAGAGCGATGCTCACGGGCTACTGCGGCACGCTCTGCACGCATACGCTGGAAGATTGAATTACTTACCTCGGTAGGTAAATTAATCTGTTTCACTCGTACGTCAACGATTTCAATACCCAGTTCATCAGACGACGTTGACGCCTGCTCCATCGCTTGATTCATAAGGGCGGAACGCTCGCCAGAAACAATTTGCGCGATGGTACGAGTACCGAACTCAGAACGAAGACCATTGTTCACCTTTTGTTTTAAAAGCGCTTCAGCCTGCAGCTTGTTACCACCTGTTGATAGGTAATAACGGGCAAAGTCATCAATACGCCATTTAACGTAAGAGTCAACAATAAGGTCTTTTTTCTCACTTGTTACAAAGCGATCAGGTGTTCCGTCAAGGGTTTGGATGCGCGCGTCCATTACGCGTACCGAGTCAATAAACGGCAGTTTAAATTGAAGACCCGGCTCAAACACTTTAGTGTCGCCCGTCGCATCGTCTCTTTGTACTTTACCAAATTGAATAACAATAGCGCGTTCGCCTTCTTCAACCGTAAACAGAGAGCCTGATGCCAGTAAGACAAGAAGAACAAATACTGCAATTAATAAATTCTTCATTATGCTTATCTCCCCTCTCTGAAGCTGTCACCGCGAAGGCCCGAAGTAGGCGAGCTATTTCGACTGCGACCATTCGCATCCGTTACAGGCGCCTGTAAGCCCTCTAACGTACTGCGTGAACGCTCTTTAGATGTAGACTGTTGACGCTCCATGATTTTATCAAGGGGTAAGTACATCATGTTGTTACCGCCTTTACTGTCCACCATAATCTTGCTCGTACTGCTCAAAACTTCTTCCATCGTCTCAAGATAAATACGTTCTCGTGTTACCTGTGGCGCGCGTTCGTATTGAGGAAGAAGCTCTTTAAAGCGTGCAACTTCACCCTGCGCTTCTAATGTGACCTGCTCTTTATACGCTTGAGCCTCTTCGTTCATACGATTAACTTGTCCGCGGGCGCGAGGTTCGATCTCTCTCGCATACGCTTCCGCTTCGCGTATGAAGCGTTGTTCGTCTTCTTGCGCAGCAATCGCATCGTCGAACGCGTCTTTAACTTGCTCTGGCGGACGCGCGTCACGGAAGTTCATATCAATAATCGAAACCCCCATGTTGTAAGGTTCGATAATCGCTTGAAGTTCTTCCCATACGCGCTGACGCGTTACTTCACGGCCATCGGTAAGTACATCATCCATCTTCGAATGACCCACCACGTACCGGATTGCACTGTCTAGCGATTGACTGAGGCTTTGCTCAGGGCTTTCAACAGCAAACGTCCAACGGAATGGATCAACAACGCGGAATTGCATTTCCATCTGTACGCTTACCACGTTCTCATCTTCTGTCAGCATAGAGCCAGAAGACGATTGATCGCGAATTGACTGAACGTCGACAGGGATCACGGTGTCAATGAACGTTGGCGCCCAGCGCAGGCCCGGCTCAACTTGCTGATAATACTCACCGAAGCGAAGTACCACGCCACGCTCCGCTTCGCGAATTGTGTAGAAACCGCTAATAAACCAAATCACAACGAGCAGGCCGACTAGAATACCAGCGCCGATGCCGCCAAGGCTTTTACCTGAGCCGCCACCGTTACCACCTGACTTTCCAAACTTACCGAATAAGTTTTTAAATACATCGTCTAAATCTGGGGGACCTTGTTCTTTCCCCCCGCGATTTTTCCACGGGTCGTTATTATTGCCACCCGGCTCGTTCCAAGCCATGCTGATACTCCATAGATTACTGTTATATTTTTAAATTTCTCATGCTCAACGCAGTGACTAGCACTGGCTAATGTCGCACAACATACTCTGATATTCCGTTTTCCAGACGCTTTTCCAGTCTGTTCCAGTCAGCCGCGGGCATTCGTACATCAACAACCCAGTCTCCCTGACTGTCGTACTCTTCACTGGCAATACAGTTAAGTTCATACAATACACCGCGTAATCGACTCTGAGCAGGGGGAATTTTCAACGTATAATTGACCATGCTCTTGCCTAAACATTCCGTTAAAGCCTGGCTTAATAATTCTGTCCCTTCACCGGTCTGTGCAGAAAGCCACACTCGAACCGGCACGCCCTCGTCGTTTCTTTCTATACGGGGATTCACGTCGTCTAGTTTATCAATCTTATTACAGATTAGTAATTGTTGGATCTCTCCCGCCTCAATTTCTTCAAGAACGTTATTCACCTCGTCCATCGTTTCGCGGTACTTTGCATCAGCAACATCAACCACATGGAGGAGTAAATCGGCTTCTTGTGTTTCTTGAAGCGTCGCTTTGAACGCCGCAACAAGGTCATGAGGAAGATGACGAATAAACCCTACTGTATCGGCTAAGATAGCAGGACCGACGTCTTTCAACTCAATTTTGCGCAAAGTAGGATCAAGCGTTGCAAACAACTGATCGGCAGCATAGACGTGAGAGTCGGTAATGGTGTTAAACAGGGTTGATTTACCCGCGTTCGTATAGCCAACTAAGGATACCGTAGGAATTTCTGCGCGTTTACGTGAGCGGCGCCCCTGCTCCCGTTGTTTTTGCACTTTTTCCAAACGACGAAGAATGGCTTTTATACGCCCGCGAAGTAAACGTCTGTCTGTCTCTAGCTGCGTCTCACCTGGGCCGCGAAGACCGATACCACCTTTTTGACGCTCAAGGTGAGTCCATCCTCTGATAAGACGCGTTGAGATATGTCTCAATTGTGCTAATTCAACCTGGAGCTTTCCCTCGTGGGTTCTCGCGCGTTGCGCAAAGATATCGAGAATCAGCCCCGTTCTGTCTAACACCCGGCATTTACACACGGCCTCTAAATTACGCTCCTGAGAAGGAGAAAGGGCGTGGTTGAAAATAACAACGTTGGCATCGTGTGCCCTAACTGCAGCTGCTATTTCCTCTACCTTACCTGAACCGACAAAGTATTTAGCAAGAGGCGCCGTGCGTGAAGTTGTAATAACTTCTGCCGCATTCACCCCTGCTGAAGACACAAGTAATTCAAGCTCACTTAAGTCCTCTTTTGAGTCTTCATCGGAAAAATTTACATGAACAAGTACAGCCTGTTCACCGGCTTCATAACGGTCAAACAAGCGCGTTACCTTTTAAATTATTCACCTTTAGTATTTTCAGAATCTCCTGCGCTAGGCATAGTAATAGCGCGTGCTGGAACAACAGTAGAAATTGCGTGCTTATAAACCATTTGGCTTACTGTGTTCTTCAGTAAAATAACGAACTGGTCGAATGATTCAACCTGCCCCTGAAGTTTAATACCATTTACCAAATAAATTGATACTGGAATACGTTCCTTACGCAAAGCGTTCAAGAATGGGTCTTGTAAAGATTGCCCTTTAGCCATTTGATATCCTTAGTTTTTATTATTCGTGATAGAGATTTCACTACCACTGCACGTCTAATGTATACCACACTCAACTATTTAAAGTGTGACTTTCGCTGTAATTTTAGTCAAATTATCGTTAGCAAATGTGTCAAGCCAAGTCACTTGCTCCCACCCCCTCAACCATGTGAGTTGACGCTTAGCAAGTTGTCTTGTTGCAATTATGCCTTTTTCACGCATTTCAGCGTAGCTCAACTGACCATCAAGGTACTGCCACATTTGCCTATACCCTACTGAACGAATAGAAGGTAACGCCTCATGTAGATCACTACGCTCATAGAGTTTTAATACTTCTTTTTCGAACCCCTGCTCCAACATTGTGTCGAAGCGAGTTGCGATACGCGTGTGCAGCACTGCTCGTTCTGCGGGCGCTATGGCAAATTGTGCAATATTATAAGGGCATTTATCACCCTCTTGTTGTTGCCAATATGTCAACGTTTTGCCAGTACTTCTAAACACTTCAAGTGCACGCGTAATGCGCTGGGGATCATTAGGGTGGATTCTCTCACCACTAACCGGGTCTACACTACGTAATTCATCGTGTAATTTAGACCAACCCAGGCGTTGCGCCTGCTCTGTTATTTCATCACGAACGTTCTCGTTTGACTTAGGTAGTGGCGAAATTCCATTTATCAAGGCATTAAAGTACATCATTGTACCACCAGCCAAAATTGGCACCTTTCCACGCGCTAAAATATCGCCAATCAGAACGTTAGTATCCTTCACAAATTGTGACACAGAATACGTTTCGACGGGGTCGATTATATCTATAAGGTGATGAACAACGCCCTCTCTTTCCTCAAGCGTTGGCTTTGCTGTGCCAATATCCATGCCCTTGTAAACAAGCGCAGAATCGACACTGATCACCTCACTCTCGACCTGTTGAGCAATCTCGAGTGCCAAACCTGTCTTTCCAGACGCGGTAGGACCCATGATAGCAATTACGGGTAATGCAGAATTTATGCCACTGGACATATTATTCTCCCCATACATCTAGCACTCGTTTCAACAAGCGCACTTTAGCAAATTGCTCAATAATTTCCCATTGTTTAACTTCGCTTTGCTGATCCAACCAGTACCACACTTCATTCTGCACATCTTCATCAAAGACATGGTTGGGCAACGCAAGTGAGCCAATCACACTATCGAGCGTGCTGCAATTCTCACTTGGCGCCAGAGTTAATAGGTGCTCGAACCATCTGAGCCAAGGAAAATGTCGCGTCCCAGCAGGTACTTGCTGTAAGCGATACTTTCCTGCCACCCTATTTACTTCGAAATGAGATGCGTTTAATAACGCCAGAAGGCGTTCGCTAACGTTCTCAAGTGATACAGCAACGGGCATAAGTAAAGGCTGACTATGTTCTGCTTTTAAAAATAGCTCCCTCAGCCAGATACTGGCAACTTTACTCACCGAAAGAAGGTAAATTTCTTCAGTTTTTGGGTAAATCCTTTGGAATGAAGAAAGATTGATACACGCGATAGCGGCTTGGTTATGCTCATCATTTGCAAAATTGTCGCTATTTGGCGTCATCAACGCGTTATAGCTAGACTGGTATGCGGCACTTGGTCCTCGACTTTGTCGATGAGTAGCGCCGCTCGCTCTGCTATTTACGCCCATTTTTGCTCCACCCGAAAATGACGGTGCGTGAGGCATTGATGTTGAACTAGAAAGCGTATCCCGTGACACCGGTGGCGAAGAGTATGAGGTTGATTCACTAAATGATGGTGAGTTGACCTCAGCATGAGTTTGTAATGGTCTTATATAATCGTGCGCTACCTCGGCAGACATAAACCCGCCGCTGGAAAGCGACTTGGCGCTCGAATCAGATAAAGGTTGCTCACCCGTTATTGCATGTAATGCATCCCCAACAGTTTTAGAGATAAAATCATGGACTAAGCGGCCTTGTTGAAATCTAACTTCATGCTTGGCTGGATGCACATTAACGTCTACATCTTTAGGGTCGACGGTGAGATAGACAACAAAACTGGGTTGCTCTATGACGCCCCAGACCGTCTCATAAGCTTGGCGAATTGCATGCATGATAAGCTTATCGCGCATACCTCTTCCATTAACAAAACTGAACTGGCAATCGTTGCTACTTCTCAGCATAGTTTCATTGCCTAACCAAGCATCAATGTGAAGCCCTTCATATTCGGCATCGATGTGAACGGCGTTTTGAATAAATTTTTGACCCACAACAGAAGCAATTCGACTTGCCAGGCTTCCTTCCTTATCAGCGACAAAACGTCTTGCAACCTTATCATTATGCTTGAGAATAAAAGACACCTCGGGATGACTGAGCGCAATACGCTTGATGACGTCTTCTATGTGCTGAAACTCTGTTTTTTCCGTGCGTAAAAACTTGCGCCTTGCAGGGGTGTTATAAAACAGATCTGCCACATCAATAGTAGTGCCAACCGGGTGGGCAGCGGGCTGAACATTCACCGCCATATCTCTACCTTCGCAGTAAGCCTGCCAAGCCTCGGTTTGTGACTCGGTTCGCGAAGTCAGCGTTAATCGGCTTACCGAACTGATACTGGCCAAAGCCTCGCCGCGAAAACCAAGGGATAAAATCTGCTCTAAATCATCAAGGGTAGAAATTTTGCTCGTCGCATGACGGCTCAACGCCAACTGTAATTCACTTTTGACTATGCCCGACCCGTTATCTTTTATTCGAATTCGCTTGTGACCACCTTTTTCAATGTCTACTTCGATTTTCGTCGCTCCGGCATCGAGACTATTTTCAAGTAGCTCTTTAACCACAGATGCGGGGCGTTCTACCACTTCACCAGCGGCAATTTGGTTGGCTAGTTGGGGAGATAAAAGCTTTATAGGCAAAGGGCTACCCTATGAAATAATTAATAGATGAGAGGCGACGGACGGCGAATCAATTAAAACGCTAATGAGGCGTTACGTGCTCGGTATATTTAGTACTTGCCCGACGCGAACAACGTCGCTTGAAAGCGCATTCGCTGCTTTTATGCTGCTCACTTTCACATTATAACGCTGCGCTAGTAAAGATAAGGACTCACCACTTCTTACCTTGTGAGTACGGTTGTTCGCTTTTTCTTGTGCCCATAGTGTACCATCAGGAGGAACTTGCTTGAAGTAACGCTTGGTTGCATTGAACATAGCAGTAGCCAAACGTTCGCGATATTTAGACCAGTTTAAGTTCTTTTCTTCTTGAGGATTAGAAATAAAACCAACTTCCACCAGGATAGAAGGGATATCAGGCGCGGTTAAAACTGCGAAGCTCGCCGCTTGCGGTTTCCTTTTGTGGAGACTGGTTACCTGCTTTAATTCCTCAACCACTTTGTTTCCTAGGTCATGACTGGTTGCCATGCTGTGATCCATAGAAAGACCGAGTATCGTTTCAGTCAAATAGCGTTCACTTGATTTATCATTAATGACTTCAGCAGCGCCTCCTAACAATTCTGAATGACGCTCTGATTTTTCAAGCCATCGACCTAATTCCGTATCAGCTCTTCGCATAGACAGCACCCAAACAGAACCGCCTCTAGGCTGTGGTTGACTGAATGCATCGGCATGAATAGAAATAAGCAAGTCTGCTTTCTTCTCTCTTGCGATTTCTGGCCGACGGTTCGGCGAAATATAATAATCATCGCTGCGCGTCATGATAGCCCGCATTCCGCGCTCTTTGTTTATCATGCTTTCAAGCTTCTTAGCGATGCTCAGCGTTATGTGCTTTTCAAATGTTCCTGCAGGTCCAACTGAGCCTGGGTCGTGCCCGCCGTGGCCCGCATCTATTGCCACGATGATATCTCTGTCGCGAACACTTGTTGAGTCGTCAAGCACAACCGAGCTTGTCGAGGCAGTTAATGGTGGCAATGTCTGTGGCGCGCTATCGGGTAAATCCACCACTAACCTGTGACCATATGCCCCCTCAGGTGACATAGCAAAGAGCGAAGGTTTGGTATCCCTGTTAAGTTCAAGGACAACCCTTGCCGATGATTTGTTTTTTGGCGTGGAATAACGCAGCTTATCGATAAGGTTGCCGCTGTTCTCAACATCAGAAAGCGAAAAGGAATCTTTTGTGTCGTTGAGGTCAATAACTAGGCGATGAGGGTTCTTTAGCGTGAAGTAGGTAAACTCTGGCGCCGTCTTCATATCAAACACTACGCGCGTATTGTCCGTCGACGGCCATATTCTTACTCCGTCGATGTTATTTTGCGCACCGTGTGCAACTTGCATCACCAAACACAAAAGTAATACCGAAACTATACTGCGCACCATAATTAGCCTTTGTATTGTTGTTATGTCGCTCTCCCAGACCTCGGAGCGGCTATTCTTTCTATTCTTTACTTATCGCACGTATTAAACGCGCTTGCATTGCTGAAGCAATCTAGCACCGTGGGCACTTTTTGCTTCCAAATGAAACTGCCTGCCCGATGGTGTAATATTTATACTAATCACTAAGTCCGGGGATGCCAAGTATTCGCCCCCTTTTTCCGACCACTCAATAAGCGCAATTGCACCTGAACCGAAGTAATCCCGAATTCCCATAAACTCTAATTCTTCAGGGTCGGCGAGACGATACAGGTCGAAGTGATAAATATTGACGCTGTCCAACTCATAAGGTTCAACAAGTGTATACGTCGGACTTTTAACGCTACCTGAATGGCCTAAAGACTGAATAAAATAACGACTGAAGGTTGTTTTCCCTGCGCCTAAGTCACCGTTGAGATAAATAACGGCATCGGTAGGTAATTGACTTGAAACGGCTTGCGCCAGATCTCTGGCAAGCTGCGCGGTATCATCTAATTCATTAGCAAAAAAAGAAGTATGCGGGTAAGACATCAACAATATTCCACAGTAGTGTAAAGCCGAGTAACACAGCAGATGCCTACTCAATTATGACAAAACCACGCTAATTAGTGGTTTATGAGCGCACGTACTGCATCGAACAAATCGCTGGCTATCATACCACGTTGACCGTAGAGTTGGGCAACATCATCTCCGGCCTTAGCGTGAAGCACTACACCATATTTTGCTGCGATGTCCGTGTCTACCCCCTGAGCGAGCAAAGCGCCTAAAATCCCGCTTAACACATCACCGCTCCCTGCGGTTGCCATCCCTGGATTGCCATGACGACAAACCCAGGTTTTCTTTTCGTTATCAATCAGCGTACCCGCGCCTTTGAGTACGCAAACAGCGTGATAACGCTGAGAACACTGCCTTGCGTAGTTAAACCGATCGCTTTCCACGTCATCAATTGATACACCCAGTAGTCGTGCCGCTTCGCCTGAATGGGGAGTAAGAATACTGTCTGAAAGCGTAAATGCCGTTGACTGTTTACACAGCAAATTAAGCGCGTCTGCATCAATAACCACCGGCTTATTTTGACTTTGACAGTGCTTCAATGTGGTTTCAAACACGTCTTCAGCCCACTCATCTTGCCCAAGCCCCGGGCCTATCACTACGCACGTTGCCCACGCTAAAGCATCATCTAAGTTAAAGTCAGTTACCATGAGCTCTGGCCTACCTGCACTCACCTGTATCACTGACGATTGATGGGTATAAACACGCACCATACCCGCTCCGCTTCTCAGCGCCGCTTCGCTCGCGAGGCGAATAGCGCCAGCGGTTCCGCGGTTTCCACCTATACACAATAGCCGTCCGTATGTGCCTTTGTGACTATTAATTTCTCGCGGTCCCATGCCCTTAAAGTGATCAATATTGAGCATGGTGGCGCATGCTTTGGCAAGCCCTTGAAACGCTTTGCCAATGCCTAAGTCAGCATAGACCAATTTACCGCATGACTGCTTTCCCGCACCGGTTACAAGACCTGGCTTTATCCCTACAAACGTAACGGTGATATCAGCCTGTACGCAGCGGCCAAGGCTCTGACCCGTGTTAGCATCTAGGCCTGACGGTACATCGACACTGACCACTGGCGTTGAAGATTCATTAACGGCATCGATAATATCGGCGAATTCATTGCGTATATAGCTATTGATGCCGGTACCTAACAAGGCATCGATAACAACATCGGCTTTTGGCAACCATGCCCTATCAAATTCATTAATGCTTCCTCCTGAATCGAGCCAACGCTGCTGGGCTTTTCCTGCATCGCCTTCTAGCATTCGCTGTGGCTCAACCGCACATAAATGCACTTGTTTACCCGCCAACTTCGCGTTGATTGCTGCAATGTAGCCGTCTCCAGCATTATTACCCTGACCGACTAGGACTAAGTAGATATCCGAGTTCGGCATAAGCTCCAGACACTGCTTAAACACCACATCGCCTGCGCGCTGCATCAAAGTAAACATATCACAGCCTGATTCGGCCGCTGCTTGTGCTTCATTTTCTCTAACCTGATCGGCCCGAAATAATTTGTATGATAAACTTGATGTTAATTGAGTATCTAGCATGAGCAAATGTCCGAAATTAGTTCTATCGACCTCGTTGAATTAACAAACAATATCAAGGCTTGGGGAGCAGCGCTAGGCTTTCAACAAGTTGGCATCAGCGATATTGATCTAAATCAGCACGAGTCCCATTTGCAGGAATGGTTAGACAATGGGTATCACGGCGACATGGCCTATATGGAAAGCCATGGTATGAAGCGTGCACGACCCGATGAATTAGTTCCTGGCACCTTAAGGGTGATCAGCGTTCGCATGAATTATTTACCACCGGATGCCTCTTTCGCTCGACACCTCAAAAATAGTGAAATAGGTTATATCAGTCGCTATGCGCTAGGGCGCGATTATCACAAGGTATTGCGCAAACGTTTAAAGGCACTGGGTGATAAAATTACTGCATCGCTGAAGCACACGCAGTACCGTCCGTTTGTAGACTCAGCGCCAGTGCTAGAACACGCTATAGCCGAGAAAGCAGGGATAGGTTGGACGGGAAAACACAGCTTAACGCTTAATAAAGAGGCCGGTTCTTGGTTCTTTTTAGGTGAGCTTTTCATTAACCTTCCCCTCCCTGTTGACGTCCCCGTTGAAGAGAGTTGCGGCAATTGTACAGCTTGCCTAACAATATGCCCCACTAACGCTATTGTTGCGCCTTATACCGTCGATGCCCGTCGCTGTATTTCATATCTCACGATAGAGTCTGATAAAGACATCCCCGAAGCACTAAGACCTTTGATGGGCAATCGAATCTATGGTTGCGATGACTGCCAGCTTGTTTGCCCTTGGAATAGGTATGCCGACATCACGGATGAAGAAGATTTTCATCCAAGAGAAATACTTCACGGACAACGTTTAGTCACGTTATTCAGCTGGTCTGAAGAGACATTTTTACACAATACAGAGGGCTCGCCAATTCGGCGTATAGGTTATGAAAAATGGCAACGCAACATTGCCGTAGCGCTTGGAAACGCACCATTTAGTCATGACATTACTGCGCTTCTCACAGAACGGCGAGGCATGGTCAGCGCGTTGGTAGACCGGCATATTGATTGGGCTTTCGATCAACAGCAGCGGAAAAAGAGTGCGTTAGAGAGGGAAAACAGACAGCAGCATCGGCTCATACGTGTCATAGAGAAAGGCTTACCGCGAGATGCGTAATACGTGCATTCGCGAGAGCCTGCATTCTTTTTTTAACCTGCTGACGCCACCTTTTGATTTAAGTCAGCCTGCATGCCGTTGCCATACCCGCCTTTATTGTCTGGAAGATATTCAGCGGTAAACGAAACATTCAGCTTTAAACCGCGATGAACGAGTTCAGTAGAAATTTCTGGAGCACCGAAATGCCACCATGGCTCTTGTTCAAGCGCCGCCATTACCAAAGAAAGTTCTGATTCAGAGCCGTTGTACTCACCCACTAATTCACACAATCGGTTTTCACATTTTATAGAGCTTAAGACGAAGCGCTCTTCATGCGTAGGAAGCGAGAAGAATGCGACGAGTGCCCCTTCTGTTTCAGAATAAAAACTTTCTGATGAGACTGAATCTGCGCCGTCAACATTTTCAGTAGCCGGCGTAGTATTATGAATCGAGTCTGACGATTGAACATGACGTTGTTGTTCATCGCTAAGGCTACTGCCAGCAACCAGTTTTGTTGCTGGCTTCATGACTTTAAGCTCGCTCGTTTCAGTGGCGCGAGAACGGTCTAACACCGACGTTAGTCGTTCTTTTTCGGCGTTAGATTCACTGAGTTGGTGTTGATAGCTAAAAACCTTATAACCCGCTATCAACGCAAACGCTATCAGCCCCACAAGCCACGTTTTCATTTCACTTCCTTTGTTGAAGTCGCCTACTTGTGATATTGCTTACTAAGTTCGTGTACCGCATTAACGAATACACCTGCGTTTTCTGGTGGTACGTCTAAGTGGATGCCGTGGCCTAAATTAAATACATGGCCACTACCTTCACCGTAACCTTCTAAAATTGAGGCAACTTCCTGCTCAATACGCTGAGGCTGCGCGTAAAGCATGGAGGGGTCCATATTCCCCTGAAGCGCTACTTTATCGCCAATGCGTGCTCGCGCTTCTTTGATATCGATGGTCCAATCTAGCCCAACGGCATCACAGCCAGTCGCCGCAATTGATTCTAACCACATACCACCGTTTTTAGTGAACAAGGTCACGGGCACTTTACGCCCTTCGTTTTCGCGGGTAAGTCCACTAACAATGCGCTCCATGTACTGAAGCGAAAACTCTTTGTAGTCACGAGGAGATAGCACGCCGCCCCAGGTATCAAATACCATGACAGATTGTGCACCCGCCGCAATTTGAGCATTAAGATATTCAGTTACGGAATCCGCAAGTTTTGCTAGCAGTGCATGAAGCGTTGCTGGCTCTGCAAATGCCATTTTCTTGATTTTGGTAAAGGCCTTGCTTGAACCCCCTTCGATCATGTACGTGGCGAGGGTCCATGGGCTTCCAGAAAAGCCAATAAGAGGAACTTCACCTTTGAGTTCTCGTCGGATAGTGCGAACCGCATTCATAACGTATTGCAGTTCACCCTCTGGATCAGGCAGACCAATTTTGTCGACGTCCGCTTTGCAGGTAATGGGGTTTTTGAAGCGAGGGCCTTCGCCTGTCTCAAAATAAAGCCCCAGACCCATAGCGTCGGGAATTGTCAAAATATCTGAAAACAGGATAGCCGCATCCAACGGAAAACGACGCAAGGGCTGTAACGTAACTTCACAAGCGAGTTCGGCGTTTTTACAAAGCGACATAAAATCCCCGGCTACAGCACGAGTCGCCTTATATTCTGGCAAGTAACGACCTGCTTGTCGCATCATCCATACAGGTGTGACATCTACCGGCTGTTTAAGCAACGCACGCAAATAACGATCGTTCTTCAACGCGGGCTTATCAACACTGGGGAAATTTTGCGACATATAACTCACCTAAATAACAGAAGATAATTAAGCGCGAAAGTATACCAGCATTCTTTATAAGGTGCGCTAAAACCTGCGTTAAAAATCAATGTTTAAACGACGATGTCGTTGAAAAAGACATAGTGTCGAAAATTAAAGACGAATAAACCTTGAAAAAATTACTTGCACTAATAAAAGGGGTTTGTTATCAATATAACACTTAAACAAAAGAAGCCCTCGAATGGGACCGTGCTAAACTTATTGAAACCCTGCCTCAGCAGGGTTTTTTATTTGTTGCCGATCAGAGACACTGTTTCTGCAATAAGCTGTCCTGCGATTGACACTTTCGGTGGAACATTTGGCAGATTATCAATGTCGAACCACTGTGCGTCGTCTATTTCGTTTTCTTGGCAGCGGATTTCCCCCTCATCGTACTCAGCAATAAATCCGACCATAAGCGAGTGTGGAAATGGCCAAGGCTGGCTGTGGTAGTATCGCAGGTTTTTCACCTTAACCCCGACTTCTTCAAATACCTCTCGGTGCACTGCTTGCTCTAGACTTTCCCCACTTTCAACAAAGCCTGCCAATGTTGAGTACATATTGGACTCTCTGTGACGAACTCCCTTCGCTAACAGTATTTTTTCGTTATTGTGAATTGAGACGATGATACACGGTGAAACACGCGGATAGCTACGATGCTGACAACGATGACAGTGCATTGCCATTTCCCAATCTACTCGCTCCGCCTTCGATCCGCATTGGCCACAAAATTGGTGAGTACGTAAGAAGTGTATGTATTGCCATGCCCTCCCAATGACCGAGAAAGCAATATCATATTCAGCAAAAAGAAGTTGTCTTAACGATACACGTTCCCAACCGGGTTCATTAATATGCTCTGCCCCTAAATCCACCACAAAAACGGGTACATCTCGATGGGCAGTTTCATTCAAAGGGGGGAGTTGATGGATATCGTCGATGTAGGACGCTAAAAACGGGATATCACGCAAATAAGCGATAGGAATAGACTCTGACGACTCTTGAATAACTAATTTTCCTCGACTAAATAGCACCCACATTGCCTGTTGGGTTGTGAGTTTCGCCTCGTCTAGTTTAATCATCATACACATCGCCTCTGTAGTCTTAACCTAAAATAGTACACTATTACTCGACGGGAGTAATCGTAACGCCCTAAATCTGAACTTTTTCTAGCAAAATTTGTGTCGCAAGAGCACGGTGTTATACTGACGCTATTGTCGCCAGACGAGTAGCACATCAATATGTTGCAACAGCTAGAAAGCGTTAAATCTAAATGGGGTGGTAAAAGTCATGTTATCGACCGATGGTTGATGGACAGACAAGCTCTGTTAGTGTCTTTTTGTGAATTGGCAGGTATTAACAAGCAAAGTGAGTGTTTACCGGATGCCGACGAAATTACGCGTTTCTGTAGCGCTCTGCTTGATTACTTGTCTGCAGGACACTTTGAGGTTTTTGACATCTTAGTGGAAAATGATAAAGAAGGTCTCGACTTAAGAGACAAGCTCTATCCCGAATTGTCGAAAACGACTGACGCCGCTCTTGCATTTAATGATACGTTTGCACAATCAGTAACGCTTGAACAGGCTGCTGATTTAGATTCAGCCTTAGCATCGCTAGGTGAAACACTGGAAGAGCGGTTCATGTTGGAAGATGAGTTGATAGCTCACGTACACACAAACAAACGTGATCCAGAAATAACACGTTAATATAATAATGAAAGTCGAGTTTACGGTTATCATCAATGAACAAAACCACACTTATTCATAAAGCACGGGCGTATTGCGAACAGCGCGGCGCTAGATTCACACCTTTACGAGAAAAGGTGTATGAAATTCTTGTGTCAAAGCACGGCCCCATGGGTGCCTATGAACTTCTCGACTCTTTGAAAGAAACTGAGTCTAGCGCTAAACCTGCAACCGTCTATCGCGCTCTCGATTTTCTTCTGGATTTTGGGTTAATACATCGTCTAGAGTCGACCAACGCTTTTGTTGCGTGCTATCACTTTGGTTGTAATCACCCCGTCCAGTTTTTAATTTGTGATAGCTGCGGTGATGTCGCCGAAATACAGTCTGAGGGGCTAAAAGACACCCTTGATAGTCAAGCTCAGCAACATGGTTTTAAAATATCAAAACAAACTATAGAGGCGCATGGACTGTGTGCCGATTGTCAAAAAACGGAAGCGCAATCTGACTTGGAGAGTGTACATGAATGCTGATTTTGTGAACCCGTTTATCGCTGGGCTTCTCAATGTGCTTGAAACAATGGCACAGACAAAACTAACACCTGGAAAGCCGAAGCGTAAGCAAAACGATATAGCTAAAGGTGATGTCTCAGGGCTTATTGGAATGGTAGGCCCCGATGTTAGAGGGTCAATGTCTATCACTTTTGAAGAGTCTCTGGCACTCACAATTATGGAGAGGATGGTAGGCGAGCGTCCTGAGAAACTTGATGCTGAAGTGGGTGATATGGTTGGTGAAGTGACCAACATGATTTGCGGTAACGCAAAGCGCGATCTCGCTGAACGCGGTTATGAATTTGGAATGGCCACCCCGATTGTCGTATCGGGAAAGCAACACACCATTAGCCATCAGGTAGACGGCGCTAAAATCATACTTCCCTTTATGTGTGATGAAGGCTTAGCGTATTTGGAAATTTGTTTTGACAAATAATGTCTGGCAGTCTGAAAAAATTACACTCAATAGTTACCCGAGGGGCTTTCATCTGATTACTCCCCTCGTTGAATCAGCCTTGCCGAGCATCCGTCAAGTCGAGGTTGGCTTACTGCATTTATTTCTTCAGCACACCAGCGCTAGCTTAACAATAAACGAAAATGCTGACCCGACCGTACGCCAAGATATGGAGGCTTTTTTCAACCATAGTGTAAAAGAGGAGCTTTCTTTTTTCAGGCATCAGGGCAAGATCATACTCTGACTTGCGTTAACTAGCGCATCTGTGATCAAATCTAGCTTTTTAGGCTAGCACAGATGTCATTTATTACCCATTTTGAGTCACTTGAAGATAAACGCTCTCATATCAA
>Ga0181596_10000090_pt1 | contig 83405 bp, 82 predicted proteins | sample 041ome_6_FD_148655 | JGI IMG/M metagenome (GOLD analysis project Ga0181596, IMG submission 148655) | Coastal salt marsh microbial communities from the Groves Creek Marsh, Skidaway Island, Georgia - 041402US metaG (spades assembly) | ecosystem: Environmental > Aquatic > Marine > Intertidal zone... | reverse complement strand
TGGCCAAACAGGCCTCGGCCGGCGGGGCCCCAGTCTAAAATCGAGATCAGGCCAGCTCGGTCAGCGTCTCGGCAAGCGCACCCACCAGCGAGGACATTTGCTCTCTCTGCATGACAAAGTGAGGCGCGAGCTGAATAGTGTCTCCACCATAACGTACGAGAAACCCCTTCTCCCACATTCGCATGGCGATTTCAAAAGGTCTTCGCATCGGCTCGCCTGGATACGCCTCGAGTGTCAACGCCCCCGCAAATCCGAAATTTCGGACATCGGCAACATGGGGTTTCTCGGCAACGCCGTCGTGGAGTAATGCCTCCCAATAGGGCGCTTCTGTTGCCACACGCGCCGGCAGATTTTCCCGCGTCAGCACCTCGAGTGCGGCCAGTCCTGCGGCACAGGCAACCGGATGCCCTGAGTAGGTATACCCGTGGGCGAACTCCAGCGCATACTCGGGTCCACCGTTGGCCATAAAAGTCTCATAGATCTCCCGCGTCGCTACTACAGCACCCATGGGGATTGCACCGTTGGTAATTTGCTTGGCGAGGTTCAAAATGTCGGGGGTCACGCCGAATGCTTCTGCGCCTGTATTGGCGCCACAGCGACCGAGGCCGGTGATCACTTCGTCGAAAATCAGCAAGATATCGTTGGCATCGCACAAATCCCGCAAGCGCTGCAGGTAGCCCACTGGCGGCGGGATCACACCGGCTGAGCCCGCCATGGGTTCCACAATGACAGCAGCAATCGTCGAGGCATCATGTAAGACAATTAACTCCGCGAGTTCGTCGGCCAAATGTGCCCCAGATAAGGGCATGCCTCGACAAAAGGCATTCTCGGCTAATAGGGTATGCCGCAGGTGATCGACTTCCAACGACGGGCCAAAGGGCTTGCGGTTAGCGCCGATACCACCGACTGCCGTGCCACCGTAATTTACGCCGTGATAGCCTTTCTGACGGCCGATGAAACGAGTTTTTGCTGGCTGCCCCTTGAGACGCCAGTAGGCGCGGGCCATTTTGAGGGAGGTATCGGCAGACTCGGAGCCGGAGTTAGTGAAGAACACATAATCCAGTGCTCCCGGCATCAGGTGCCGCAACTTGTCGGCCAACTCAAACGCCGTCGGATGCCCAAACTGGAACGGCGGGCAAAAGTCCAGCGCCTCGATTTGCTCAGCCACTGCTTTCGACACTTCCGGGTGACCGTGCCCCAAACCCGATGTCCACAAACCGGAGTGTCCATCGAGAATCCGCCTGCCCTGATCATCCGTAAACCACACATCTTGTGCCGCCACGATAATGCGGGGATCACGCTTGAACTGCCGGTTACCGGTATAGGGCATCCAATAGGCGTCGAGAGGGAGATGTTGGGGCATGGCTTCTCCTTTTACTGAACGCAGTGTAAACCCCACAGACATCAGGCACACTCCCCATATCGGGTAGGCAATCCATCATGACACCGCCCTGCGAATTCCCGCGTGATTTAAAGACAAGGAGTATCTCAATGAAAAAAATGACTCTCATAAGCGCCCTGTCGGGCCTGATCTCGCTATCTGCACCGTCCATGGCCCATATTGAGCAGAGCGAGCCATTCCAGTCATTACGGCAATCGTATTTTGCGCTGCTGGGAATGACCTTTGCCCCCATGGGCGACATGGTCAAAGGCAAGCTTGAGTGGGACGACGCACGCTTCACGAGCTGGGCAAATGACCTTCATCACGCCGCGCAGTTTGGCGTCGAGCGAGGCTTCGCGCCGGGTAGCGAAACTGGAACTACACGCGCCAAACCGGAAATTTGGTCCAATATGGACGACTTTCAAAGCAAGCTGGATGACTTTCGTGCCGCAGCGGCCAAGCTGGCTGAAATTGCAGCTCAGGGCGATTCCGCCGCGAGTCGTGAACAATTTGTTGCCACGGGCGGCACCTGCAAAGCCTGTCACGATGAGTACAAGGCAAAAGACTACTTGTATTGACTGCAAGACATCGCGAGCGCTTTGTCCAATAGCACTAGTAGTAGCTGGGGGCTTGCGGCGCGAGCGCTATCAGCCCCCAAAGACCCAGCGCCAACAAGACCATGATCAATAGCGAGACCCACATTGGCTTTGGCGGCACCGAGGCCGCTTTGTACCCGGCTCTACCGCGCCACATCGCCTGAATCAGGGGTTGGCGTCGTCGCCATTGATACCAAGCAACCGCCAGCAAATGACCTGCAATCAACACTTGCAGCAGCTGCCAGTTAATCAAGTGCCACTCTGTCAGGGTACCGGAGCGCTCGCCCGCCCAGTAAGAAAATGGTCCCTCAAAGAGCACATCGTCGCGGCTGAACAACCCGGAGCCGCCTTGCAAAAGTAATAGCACCCACATGGCGAGCACCGACCAACCACCCAACGGATTGTGACCAGCGTAGCGTCCGCCGTAGCGAAGATAGCGCCACGCCTTAGCGGGCGAGGCGAGAAAAGACCCTAAGCGCGCTGGCTGGCTGCCGATGAACCCCCAGATGACCCTCGTCGCTACCACACACAGGACACTCAATCCGACCCATTGATGAATCTCCATCCTGCCCTGGTCGCCACTCCACCACATCACACCGACGGCCACCGGAAGGTACCAATGCGCCAGACGCACAAAGTGATCCCAAATGGGATACTCGGTGTCGCTCATCGCCGATGGCGACGCACTCACTGGGCCAGCAATTCGAGCAGTGCGGTAACTGACGCCTCAACACCGAGAGATACAGCGCGCTCTGGCTCGATTTTAAATAGGGGCGAGTGGTGGGAAGGAACCGGCTCACCACCGGCCTTCTCCCGTGCGAAATCTTCGGGCGGCGTGCCGCCAACGGCAAAGTACAAACTCGGGATATAGGGATTTACCGTGAATACGGGAAAATCCTCTGCTCCCATGCCCAGGCGCTCGCCCGTGAAAAACACCCCCTCGCCAAAGTGAGAACTCCAGACACCCATAATGCGCTCGGTTAATTCACGATCATTCAATGTGGGCGGGACGCTCTCCTCCGATACAACAACCTTGGGCAACTGATCCTCCGGCAACCCCGCAACGCGCCCCATGTTTTCGGCGACACGTCGAATACCGTCCAAAAGCAAGGTTCGATCTTCAACTGATTCACTGCGCACCGTTAACTGCAGGTGAGCGGCATCCGAAATGATGTTGTGCTTGGTGCCACTATGAAATGCACCGACTGTAATTACGCCAGGACGCCGCGGCGGTAGCGTTCTGCTGACGATGGTCTGGAGCCCGAGGACAATTTGCGAACCAAGCACAATCGGGTCAATGCCGCGGTGTGGTGAAGCGCCATGGGCACCCACCCCAGTGATGTAAATGTCCACCGTGTCAGCGCCTGAGTAAGGCGACTCGGTCGACGCACCCAAGATACCTGTCGGTAACGTCGAGGTGACGTGAAACGCCATCGCATAATCGGGTTGACCAAACCGATCCCACAGGTTGTCCGCTCTCATCGCTGCGGCCCCCAACACCCGCTCCTCCGCGGGCTGACCAATCAACATCAGGGTGCCGCTCCACTGATCCCGTTTCTCAACCATCATCTGCGCAGTACCCACCAGGCTGGTAATGTGCACATCGTGACCACAGGCGTGCATCACGAACACTTCATTACCATTGGGATCTACCTGACGGGCACGCGATGCATAGGAAAGACCTGATTTCTCTTCGACAGGTAATCCATCCATATCGGCCCGAAACATCACCAGCGGACCCTCGCCGTTTTCCAGCAAGGCGACGATGCCTGTGCCACCAACATTCCTCTCCACACGGTATCCGAGCCTCTCCAGCTCATCAGCCAAACGCGCCGCGGTTTGCTGCTCCATGGTCGACAGCTCGGGGTTCTGATGAAAGTACAGAAACAGATCTTTTAACTTTGATTGGTAGAGCGCGTCTATATCGTCACCAACCGACTCAGCCAACAGGGTATTCGGTAGTAACATCGCGAAAACTACCGGGCAAATTTTTAACATCTGAGCAAACCTGTGCATGATCCTCTCCGCCGTCTAACTATCGGAGATCATACCCCAGAATCCAGCGCTCCCAAGCGCATGCATTGCAGATTCAACCCGGTCGGGTTAGTGTCCTCCCGCCGCGGCGTAGAAGGGCCTACGGAGCTTGGGTAGTAGCGGAATGTGGGCCACCGGTACGGAACACTATTGAGTGAATAGCGAAGACATCAAAAATCGATTTGGCAGTTATCACGTAGAGGTACTGCAACAGGATCAGGTGCATCGTGTTGCCAGCTTGTACAGCGAGCATGGTGACGCAAAGGTGTGTCGTACACTTGCAGTTACCTACTACCGGCAGCCAACCCCGGAGCCGGTGGTACCCGCTGACCAATTGATTCGTCAGGGGCAGAGCATTGGTAGCACCTTACAGGCAGCGGGCTTGCTCCTTGAGCGACAACTTTTGCTGGAAGCCGCTACCACCAGCGGTCCAGGTTTTGAGAGGCTCAGCGCCGGCACCGTCAAACCCGGCACCGCACTGCTGATTAGGCTCTATCGCCTGAACGCTGGGATAGATCAAAGCGCAATGAATCCTTACGCAACAATTGCCGAAGCACACCACCCGGAGCACTTGTCGCCCGACCCGACGCTGAAAGATTTAGCCACGCTAGACTCACAGGAACGCGGGGATGCGGCAACGTCAGCACTGGCGAGTCTTCTGGCCACCCTGCAGTAATCGATCATCTCCATTCCTCAGCGGAGAGCATCATATCAAGGGGAAGAGTGAGAGCAGGCTCTAGGTTACGGTGGGTCGTCCCTGTAGGCCAACGTACGCGAATCCGCTGGAACTGAGACGTCTTATCTCAGCGCCATAGCCAGATCAAACCCGATGTTTCTGGAGATCGTGACGGCATCAGCCACTGCCTCGTTATCTCGCGAGGCAACCCACAAGTTGGCGCAGCGGGTTCCCGTTCGACAATACGCCAAGACGCGTTGAGCACGGTCATCAAATAACGCTCCTAATCCTTGAAGATCAGGCCCCGGGAAATCCATCGCGTTAACCGGATAGCGGATAAAAAGCATTCCCGCGGCAACACAGGCCGCCTCAATATCATCCATTGTTGGCTGATCAGGCGCCTCTCCGTCGGGGCGATTGCATACAATCACGGTAAAACCCTGCTCGCGTAGTCGGGACACATCCTCCACTGTTATTTGCGCCGAGACAGACAACGTATCACTTAGGGTAAACAGGGACATGTGCACTCCTTTAGGGAACCTAACCGGTTCTTAGCTGTTATCACGGCCCGTCGACGAGGCCAAATTCCTCGCCCAACACCTGCATCATACTCTCCACGGGGCGTTCTGGCGCAGTGAGCGATTGGCCGGTAATTCTCTCTGCGACCGACAGATAGGTTTCGGATAGGGAATACAGAAAATGCGCCGGCAATGCGTGCGAACCTGCGAATTTTTTGCGCTCCTCAAATCGCCGATGGTCCAACAGCAAGTCTCGGTCAGGGACGTGCTTCAGCAACGATTGCCGAAAGGCCTCTTTACTATGCTCCACCACCTGGCCGTTTCGATAGGCCTCGGCATCCCAAATACGGGAGGAGTCAGGCGTACCCACTTCGTCCATGTAGATCAAAGATTCGCAACCTGCTGCATCACGCGCGTAACCAAATTCGAATTTGGTATCCACCAACATCAGATCGAGCGAAGCAAGGTGCTTTGCGATCAGGTCCACCCCCGCCTTCAGCAACGCTTCATACCGATTAATATCCTGCGGCGCGCGAAAACCAAATGCCTGCCAATGCTGCTCTAGTTGTGCCTTAGATACATTGGTATCGTCCGTCTCCGGAATGCCAGCCAACCCGGTCAGGACTCCCTTCGTCGAGGGTGTCACCAGGGTGTCATCCAAGGCTCGGTCCCGCTCAAGCTGATCGGGCAACTCGATACCGCAGAACATCCGCTCGCCCCGCTCATAAGCCCGCCACATGGAACCGGTGATATAGCGGCGTGCAATAGCCTCGATCATCACAGGCTCGGCCCGCTGAACAATCCAAACAAGCGGGTGGGGAACCTCAAGAATATGACTACGCGCCAAGCCGTGACGGTGGAATTCATCAAACCAGAATTTAGAGATCGCGTTTAGTGCGGCACCCTTGCCCGGCACACCCGCGAGACCACCCTCCGCATGCCAAATACAATCAAATGCGGAAATACGATCGCTAATAACCATGACCGCCAAGTTCGCATCGGCCTCCACGGCGTAACCACGGTCAGCAATTAATCGCGCGCTGTCCTCGCGCGTTAACCAGTAAACCGAGCGTACTTTGCCCGAGTGCACTGGCTCACCGGTCCGGATCGGCAAGTTATCGTTAACGGCGAGCACCTCTACACTCACGGCATATTTTCCTGCGAACTTGGCATGACCGTCAGTTTTGCTCAAAATGTCGTTGGTTGTCACGGTCTGTGTCACCGACCCACCATTTAAGGACCCAACTCATGACTGCTCCCTTAGAGGGCTTCAAACCACGTTCCTTGGTGTGGGGCTTGCCACTCCTGTTTGCCGCCACATCCGGAGCAGCGCTCGCGGAGGAGACTGTATCCCCCAGCGCACTGGAGACTGTGATTGTTACAGCCTCGAGAACAGACCAAGTTGCTGACCGACTGCCTAGCGCTTGGGTAGCGCTCGATGAGGAAACCATCACACTGGTAGCCGCGCAACACAGTAATCAGCTGTTTAACCGGGTGTCGGGTGCCTGGGTTAGCCGCGGGAACGGTCAAGAGTCCCTGATCTCACTGAGATCCCCCGTATTAACGGGTGCGGGTAGCTGCGGCGCGTTTATTACGGCGCAGGACGGCATCAGCCTGCGGGCGCCAGGATTCTGTAACGTGAATCAGCTGTTCGATGCCAATCTGTTACAAGCCGGCGCCGTCGAGGTGCTCAAGGGCCCTGCTGCGGTGGTATTTGGCTCAAACGCGCTACACGGCATCATCAACGTCATCACGCGCCCTGTCTCAGCTACACCCAATCAAGTGAGTGTCGAGGCGGGATCACGCGACTACTACCGGCTCTCCGCGAGCGGTGCGACACAAACGGTTGCGGTGTCTGCACAGACCAGCCGCTACGGTGGCTATCAAGCCGACTCGGGCTATACGCAGCACAAGGCGACCATACGGCTCGATAATGAATGGAACGAATGGCTGATCGACGGCGCGCTGGAAGCCAGCGAACTCGATCAGGAAACCGCCGGTTATATTCAAGGGTTCGAGGCTTACAAGGACACGGCAGCTAGTAAAGAGAACCCCAATCCCGAAGCCTACAGGGACGCCTGGTCAGCGCGAGGTCATCTGGGCTTTCGCCGAAGCTGGAACGATGATGCGGAAGTAACGGTCCGACCGTACTGGCGCAGCAACGCCATGACCTTCCTACAACATTATTTGCCGTGGCAGCCGACCGAAGAAAATCGTCATCACAGTGTGGGGGTTCAGACATCCGCCAAACTGACTCGTGATGACTTTCGCTGGCTACTGGGCGTGGACTACGACCAGACGACGGGGAAATTAATCGAAACGCAAGCCGCCTTCTTCAGCCCTAACCAGCCCGATGGCATCCACTACGATTACGAAGTTGACGCACGAACCGCTGCGACATTTGTCCACCTTAGCTGGTCGCTGCGGCCGCAGTGGAGCGTGGATGCCGGCCTCCGACTCGAGGAAACCCGTTACGACTACACCAACCGGGCAGAAGATGGTGCCGCATGTGCACCGACTGCATCGGCCTGTCGCTTTTATCGTCCTGCCAGCCGCAAGGACAGCTTTGCCGATTGGACGGGTAATATCGCCCTCAGCCATCACACGGACGAGACCACCCTATATGGCAGATTGGCTAGAGGATTCCGGGTGCCGCAAGCCAATGAACTCTATCGACTGCAATCTGGGCAAACGGTGGCAGAAATCGATGCCGAGACGGGCGACAGCATAGAGTTGGGTCTACGAAGTCGTTCCAATCATTTCAGTTATGACTTAGCCGCCTACTGGATGACCAAGCAAGACGTGATTTTTCAGGATCGCGATCGCTATAACGTATCAGGCGCGCAAACGACCCATCGCGGTATTGAGGGGAGCGTGCAATGGCAACTGTCACAAATATGGTCCATTGCCGGCAATGCCAGTTATGCCCGGCATCGTTATGACGGTGACATCCAAATCCTCGGATCTCGAGGGAGCATCGAAGGTAACGACATTGACACCGCGCCAAAACATTTCGGATCCGTTCAGCTACGTGCAGACTTCTCGGCTGCAGGGCTTCCACTCAGCGCAGAAGCTGAATGGCTATGGGTCGCGAAATATTGGGTGGACCCTAACAATGAGAATGAATATCGTGGCCACGAGCTTTTGAATCTCAGGGCACGCTGGGCACTGTCCCCAACAACCACCCTCACGCTGGCTGCCACTAATCTGCTCGACGAAGGTTACGCCGAGAGAGCAGATTACGGGTTCGGCAACTATCGATATTTTGTCGGGGAGCCCAGGAGCGCCGTTGTAGGCGTCACTTTCGCACTGTAGCGCGCCAGAGAGCACTCCAGCGATGCGCAAAGCGGGTTGCCGCTATTTGCCCACCTCAGCAATAAGCCCTGAGTCCTATCGCCTCCCGTACCCGCGATATCAGCGCCTGGCTCTTTGGTCTCAGCTTCGCTGCTCCCAACTGCAAGATCTCTTCGACCTCTGACGGCGTCGCCATCAGGCGCTCATAGGATGATCGCGCCGGCGCCAGTTCATCGTTCACCCGCTCGAACAACTGCTTTTTGGCTTCTCCCCAGGCAATACCTTCTGCGAATGCAGCGCGCATGCGCTCACGCTCAGTTTCCTCCGCAAACGCGCACCAAATCTGAAAAACGGTGGAATCGTCAGTATCTTTAGGATCTCCAGGCTCCAACAAATTGGTTTTGATCTTATTGATCGATTTCTGAAGTTGCTTGGGTGTTCCGAACAGCGGGATGGTATTGCCGTAGCTTTTACTCATTTTCCGCCCATCCAAGCCCTGCAAGACTGCCACGTTGTCGTCGGTCACCGCTTCAGGGAGTGTAAAAATAGTGCCGTAGTGATGATTGAAGCGCTGCGCGATATCCCGCGCCATTTCGACGTGCTGGATCTGATCTCGACCGACCGGTACTTTGTGCGCGTTAAATATAAGGATATCCGCGGCCATTAGTATGGGATAGGAAAACAACCCCATCGTCACGCCAAAATCCGAGTCTTCCCCGGCTAGCTCATTCGCCTGCACTGCAGCCTTGTAGGCGTGCGCTCGATTCATCAAACCCTTGGCAGCTGAGCAACTCAATATCCAGCTCAGCTCGGCAATTTCGGGAATATCCGATTGGCGGTAAAAAAAAGTGTGCTCTGGATCAAGGCCAAGTGCCAACCACGTGGCGGCGATCTCCCGGCTCGACTGCGCCACCTGATCCGGGTCCTGATTTTTGATCAAGGCATGAAAATCAGCCAAAAACAAATAGGCCTCGGTATCAGGATCTCGAGAGGCCTCGATAGCGGGACGAATTGCGCCCACATAGTTTCCCAGATGCGGTGTACCCGTCGTCGTGATGCCAGTTAAAACCCGGACATTGCTCATAGCGATAACCTCTATTAGTCTTAGGCCAACCGACGATAAAATGCCTCGAGTAACGAGACGATTTGCGGCACGTCCGCGACGCAGGCCAACTCCCGTACTGAATGCATAGCCAATGTAGGCACCCCGATATCGGTAGTCGCAATGCCGGTCTCGGTCGCCGTAATCGGCCCAATCGTGCTGCCACAGGCCAAGTCCGAGCGCATGACAAAAGACTGCACGTTCACGCCGGCGCGCTCTGCTATCAAGCGGAGTCGGGCAGCGCCCTCGCTATTGGTGGCGTAGCGCTGATTGCGATTTATTTTGATCACAGGGCCCGCCCCCAACTTGGGATTGTGCTGCTCATCGTGGCGGTCCGCGTAATTGGGATGGACTGCGTGTGCGTTATCCACAGAAAGCATCCATGATCGTGCGCGTAATTTTTGATTCGCCGAAGCGTTGGGGGCGATTGCCGTCAGTGCGTCCATCAACATGGGGCCTTGCGCACCCACGGTAGAGGCACTGCCCACCTCCTCGTGATCGGTGGCGACCAATACCGACCAGTGGCTGTCATCAGCATTGATTAATGCTGTCACGCCGGCATAACAACTCAGCAGATTGTCGAGTCGTGCCGAAGTGATAAAGTCCTGTCCAATACCTACCAATCCAGGCTGCTGGGTGTCATATAGGGATAACTCGTAGTCCATCACACGCGCACCTTGCCAACGTGAGTCATCCTTTGCCAGGGACTCAGCCAGCCATTGTCTGAAATCAAATTGCTGTGCGTCACCTAACATCACTAACGGCACCACGTCTTTGTGCGCGTTCACGCTGCGTTGCGTATTCGCCTCTCTATCTAGGTGAATAGCGAGACTCGGGACAACCGCCACAGGCCGTTTGCTGTCAAACAGAACCGATTGGAGTTCACCGTCTGCGGCCAGCAACGCGACCCGCCCGGCGACGCCAAGATCACGGTCAAACCACGGGTTGAGTAAAGCACCACCATACACATCAACACCCAATTGCACACAGCCGTCGCGGCCTTTTACGGGATTGGGTTTGATGGACAAATTCGGGCTATCCGTGTGAGTCCCCACGAGCCGCAAGCCCGCGCTGGGTTCAGCGTCTCCTGCTCGCATCGCCATCAGAGAGCTGCCTTGGCGCACGCTGAAATAGCCTTGTCCCGGCGTCATTTGCATAGCATCAAACTGCTCAACCTCGTCAAACCCCGCCATCTTAAGCCGCCGAGTCATGGCCTCAACGGCGTGGAACGGCGTTACCGCCTCACCGAGAAATGTGAGTAGCTCTGTTGTTTCCGCCATTTGCGGGGTCCTCTTTCCCAAGGTCTACTGAAGTGCCCAAACCAGTAATAACGTGCCCAAAATCAAGCGGTAGATCACGAAAGGCATCAAACCGACCTGCTCAACCAACCTCATAAACAGCGATATCGTGCCGTACGCAAATATCGCAGAGGCAATCAAAGACGGTAATATCTTACCGCCCGTCGAAAAAAGATGCGGTTCTGGGGCCGTCAGTAGCATCAGTGACGACGCGCCCAAAATAACGGGGATACTCATTAAAAAGGAGAATCGCGTTGCTGTCTGGGCCGGGTAACCCAAGAACAGCGCTGCCGTTATCGTAACCCCGGACCGAGAGGTGCCGGGTATCAATGCGAAAATCTGGGCCAAACCGATTAACAGGGCATCGCGCATGCTAATCGTAATACAGCCGTTGTCTCTGTAACGCGACACACGGTCCGCCCAACCAAGCAGAAACCCGAAGAGGAGCGTCGTTACGGCAATCACCAGAATCCCTCGGGCATCGGTGGCGATAACGCTTTTCAAAAAAACTCCGGCGACCACCACGGGCAGTGTCGCCACGCAGAGCGACCATAGCTCCGAGCGGTCAAGGCCCTCACCCGGCATCACGCTCAAGCAAAGCTGTATTACGGTACTGCGAAAGTAGTACAGCACCGCCAGCAGGGTACCCGCGTGGACACCCACGTCGAACATCAGGCCCTGGTCAGGCCATCCGAGCAACTGCGACGGCAGGATCAGGTGGGCAGAGGAAGACACGGGCAGAAATTCGGTCACTCCCTGCACAATGGCCAGTAGGATTGTTTGCCACCAATCAGTCATGACGGCCCTGCTCGGACAATTTTTTCCAGCCGATATCGCGCTGCACATACTGCGGAGTCAGTCGGTGGGCGGGCTGTAAATCGAGCGCCGTGGCACCACTTGCGAGTCGGGTCGCCATAACCGCCGCGTCGGGCGTGATGCCACCATACATCGCCGCGTTCAGCAGACGTGGGCTCGGAAATTGCTGCCTGTATTCGACGCCAGAACCAAGAATCACGAACGTTTCGCCCTCATCAGGCACCGAAATATTTTCGGGCGCACAAATAAAAGGCGGGGCATTCACCACGATTTCGTTTTCACTCCAGACGCCCCACAAACCATACAGTTGGCCTATCTGCGCGTCGATGGTCGACAGGACAACGTTACCCTCGGCGAGCAAATTCTGCTCGGCAGCGGCATACACTTGAGCCCTCAGAGAACAAAACGCGTGTACGGGGAGCTGCTGGGACCAGGCCAACCCCTGGGCCACGCTCACCGCGACCCTCAACCCGGTGAATGAACCGGGACCGATGCCACAGGCAATGACATCAACCGAATCGGCCAAGGTTGCTCCCTGCAGCACATCTGACAACATTTGCAGAACATGCCGGTTGTGCGCCCTCGCCAGCATCTCGTGGCGACGACGTAGTTCACCCGACGTTGAGAGCGCCAGCGAGCAAGCTTGGGTGGCGGTATCGAGCGCCAAAATGCGCAGCGTAGACGGCATGAGATATAGTCAAACAGGTAAGTGACCATCATCCCATAGAGGCAGACGACTTTGAATGCGGCGCGAGACTTCAGCTTGGGTATTTTGGCGGGTGGTCTCGGTCAGCGATGGGGTGGCCGAGACAAAGGTCTGATTGCTTTTCATGGCCGCCCTCTTCTGGCCAACGCCTGCGATCCGCGCCCCGCCAAAGCGCGGGAGATCCTGATTTGCTGCAGGGACAACGCCCGCTTTTACAGCCATTACGGTGATCGCGTGCTCTGTGAGACCGCGCCATTTCGCGGACCCTGCGCGGGGATCAGCGCTTTGCTATCGGCCACTGAAACTGAGAGCGTAATTGTTCTACCCACCGACCTCATGAGCAACAGCCAACAGCTCATTGCCAGACTGACTGAAACTTGGACCGGGAAGGATCACGCTGTTGTGCTCACCGACCCGCACGGTCGCCATTCGCCCTGCATGCGCCTAGCAAAAGAGGCATTGGCGGGTTGTTGCAGCTTTCTCGACCGCGGCGGTAGGCAACTGAGTGAAATGCTCACGGCGCTGAGGGCGCGCGCGGTTCCGGTCGACGCCTCGCAGCTGAGGGACGCAGACTCACCTGCAGATTTTCTTGATTACAGAGCGGATTGATAAGACTGCAGCGTGAAAAACAGAAGATGCGCCAACACCACCCCCGCGGTCAGGCGGAGTCGCATGACTGCGTACCAGTCTGGCAGCACCTCTGATCCACGCTCGTACCACAAGAGCGCCAAATAAGCGGCCATCAATGCCACCGCTGCGAGCCACGCCTGCGCCGTGAGCACCGAAAACACGGCAAACAAGACCACCCCGTTGCTGACCAGAAGCCGCGTTATATTGGGGTTGTCCAGACTCTGCACTCTCCCCCACAAGGTGCCGCCCAGAAAGCTGAGGATGCCGAGGGAGTAAATGATAAAACCCTGTCGCGACAAGGCTGCCGGCCAGTCTGTAAGCCACCATGCACCTAGGCAGAAGCCGAAAAATGGCAGCAAGCCTGCGTAACCCAAGGTCAACATCATGGTTCTGTTAGACATTTTTGAACCCTCAAAAAAAACCCCGGCCAGGGGCCGGGGCAACTAATCGCCACCTGGGGGAAGATGGCTCGACCGGGGAGTCGATCACCCGGTCCCAGAAAATACGCCGCGCCACATACTGCGGATCACTGCCCGAGATAAAAAATAGGCGCTGCGAGCCGGGCCTCAAACCGCAAACTTATTGGCTTATATCTATTGCGTCTGTGCAGCCGCGACTTTGAGAAGAATTTGTTTTTCGACATGGCATAAACCTCGGGGTAGGGTGAAACCTTGGAGCCGTTTCCCGGCTGTCAGCTGACCACAATCAGGCGCGATCAGAGAGCAAAGCTCCGGTGCCTGCATCGGCTAACCCTGCAACCCAAGGGCACGCGAGCTGTTCAGTCCGTTTTCCCTATGCTACCGCCGTGTAGCAGAGTAGCGATGCCCCCCGCTCAATTGATGCCGGGCATCTGCAAACCTCAGAGGTGACAGGGAGCCGACACTATGAAGAGACCCAAACGAAACCGAATTCAACGCGCATTCGAAAAAGGCTATCAGCTGGGATTGGCCGGCCGATCCAAAGAAAATTGCCCCTTTTTAACCGGTAGCGCCCGCATTCGATGGCTAGAGGGTTGGCGCGAAGGCAGAAATGACTGGCGAGAAGGCCTCACAGAGGCCCTGACATGCTATAAATTGTCGGGTTTCTGAACCTAAGCCTAAAAAAAGATGCCCTAGCGGGAAAATCTGCGAACGTTTAGGCCTTGTAATGGTCAGAAATGACGCCATTTCTGAGACAGCGGTATAAAAGGCCTAAACCTGTGAACTATCAACTCCTCGCGCAACTGGAAACCTGGCTGGGCCAACAGATCGTTGGCCAGACAGACCTGATCCATAAACTGATGATATCTCTGCTGGCCGACGGCCATCTGCTCGTAGAGGGTGCCCCGGGTCTTGCCAAGACCCGCGCCATCAAGGAAATGGCTGAGGGCATCGAAGGCAGCTTTCATCGAATTCAGTTCACGCCCGACCTCCTACCCGGGGACATTACAGGAACAGACATTTTCAGACCCCAGACCGGGGCCTTCGAATTCCAACAAGGGCCTATCTTCAATAACCTGGTATTGGCTGACGAGATCAATCGAGCGCCGGCGAAGGTGCAGTCTGCCCTACTCGAGGCTATGGCTGAGCGACAAGTGAGCATTGGTAGCCAAACCTATGAATTACCGAGATTATTTTTGGTCATGGCAACCCAGAATCCGATTGAGCAAGAGGGCACCTACCCGTTGCCCGAGGCACAGCTGGACCGATTTCTGATGCATGTCCGCGTGTCATATCCCGACGCAGCGGCCGAACAACAGATCCTCAGGCTGGCGCGCAATGAGGCAGGTGGGGAACGCGTCCGGCCCTCCGCGACCGTCCCTCAGGCCGATATTTTTGCCGCACGCCAGGCAGTCTTGAATATTCATATGGCGCCCGCGGTAGAGGAGTACATCGTACAACTCATCGTGGGGACCCGCGAGGCTGGCCGATACGACAGCGAACTTGCGGAATGGCTGGAATTTGGTGCGAGCCCCAGGGCCACCATCGCGCTTGATCGATGTGCTCGCGCCAATGCCTGGATTGCTGGCCGCGATTACGTCAGTCCAGACGACGTTCAGGCGGTAGCGCACGATTGCCTGCGTCATCGCCTGATCGTGTCGTTTGAAGCTGAAGCGGCGGGTATTTCGAGTGACCAGATTATCGAAAGGCTTATCGAGCGCATCCCCGTTGCCTGAAGCACATCCCAAACTCGCGGCGAGCAGTGCCCGCGGGGCTAACGTGCGTGCTGAGGCGTTAATTGCCACCCGGTTCACAGCCCGTTTTATCGACGTCACGGGAAACACCCGGGCGCTCGCCAACCTCGCTGGCATGCGGCGAGCACGTCAACGGGGGCGCGGCGTGGAATTTGATGAGGTGAGAGCGTATGCAGCCGGTGACGACGTGCGCGCTATCGACTGGCGTGTCACAGCTCGCTCGGGTACACCCCATACCAAGCTCTTCCATGAGGATCGAGAACAACCCATTTTGGTCGCTGTCGATCAACGCCCAGCCATGAAATTCGGTTCTCAGCGCTGCTTCAAATCCGTCATGGCGGCTCATATTGGATGCCTCGCGCTCTGGTCCGGCCTTCAAGCCGGAGAGCGTGTGGGAGGGGCCGTGCTCGGTTCCCACGACATATCGGATACGCGTCCCAGGCGGAGTCAGCACGCCGTGCTCAACGTCATTCGTGATCTGGTTCGCGAGGGAACGCCTCAATCGGACAACCTTGCCCCACACCCATCGATCGCGAACCTTGTGGAGCAACTAGAGCGCATTGCGCGTCCCGGCACTCGGCTTTTTATCATCAGCGATTTTCACGACCTATTAGATGCAGACCACTTGGCCCCCCTCAGGCGCCTTGCGCGTAAGACCCAGATTGTCGCCATCTCAATAACAGACGCGCTGGAGGCAGAGCTGCCACGGGCCGGCTACTACGCCGTGACAGATGGCGTTACTCACTCGCAGCTCGATACGGGTATTGCTGGCATCAGGGAATCCTACGCAGCCGATTATCAATCCCATCAGGCTCTAATATCTCGTCGTCTCAGGGAACTGCGTATTCCCCTTCTGACAGTGCGAACCGACGATGATCCTCTGAAACGTCTCCTTACGGCGTTCCCGGCACGATGAATCCGGAGATGATGCTTGCGCAGCTGGCGCCCCTGAGAGTGCCCCCTGAGATTGGCTGGTGGCCACTGGCGCCCGGCTGGTGGGCGCTACTGGGGATTGTTCTCATTGCCATCGCACTCGCCTTACGCTGGTACTGGCGGCGTCACACCGCCCGGCAATATCGGCGTGTAGCACTGAGCGAACTGCAGCTGCTGCGCGACAATCATGGGAGTGTCGATGCGCTAAACCGATTGCTCAAAGCAGCTGCGCTGCGTGCCTATCCGAACCAACCCGTGGCGGCCCTGCACGGCCAGTCTTGGCTGGAATTTCTCTGCCTCACCTGTCCAAAACTGGCTATCGACGAACTTCGCGACCTTGAGGCTCCCTACCAACTCGACACTCCATCGATCAGCGAAAAACTTTTTGGTGCCGCAGAGTGCTGGCTGAAACGCCACGAGGTTATGCATGCTTGAGTGGGTCTGGCCTTGGGTTTTTCTGTGCGCGCCACTGCCGTTGCTAATCCATTTTTTCAGCCGCGGAGAATCACTGCAATCGTCTGCTGTACGTGCCCCCTTCGCTGCGAGATGGAAAAACTTGTCAGGAGCCGGACGAGGAACCCAAGCGAGTCGCGGTTACTGGTGGCTTTTGTGGTTTGTATGGATGATGCTGATTGCGGCTACGGCACGTCCACAGTGGATTGGCGAACCGATTGAACTACCCAATACCGGCCGAGACCTGATGTTAGGTCTCGATCTGTCCGGCAGTATGCAAATCGAGGACATGCAGATAGGCAGTCGACTCGTGTCACGTATTACCGCAGTAAAGGCCATCGCCGCCGACTTCACCCAGCGCCGAAAAGGAGATCGCGTCGGCCTGATCCTGTTTGGCACACGGGCCTATCTACAAGCACCTCTCACCTTCGATTTAGCCACCGTCACACAGTTTATAGAGGAAGCTCAGCTCGGCTTCGCCGGTGAAGATACCGCTATTGGTGACGCACTGGGGCTGGCCATTAAGCGACTGCGCGAGCGACCGGCAGCGTCAAGAATTTTCATTTTACTGACCGACGGGCAAGATACCGCGAGCACGGTGGATCCGATGGAGGCAGCAGCGCTGGCCGCACAACTGGATGTCAAAATTTACACCATTGGCATTAGTAGAAATCTGGGTCGATCGGGTAACGGCCGCGCTGAGGTCGATGAAGCCATGCTCAATGCGGTCGCAGAATCAACGGGCGGTCGCTATTTTCGCGCGACCTCCCCTGCCGAGCTCGAGGCGGTTTATGCACTCCTCGATGAACTCGAGCCGGTGGAGCAAGAAGCCAGCACCTTCCGACCCAAACGCGCGCTGAGCTGGATACCGCTGCTAGCGGCTCTCGCGCTTGCCACACTGCTTGCGGTGCTACGCAGCCGCTGGCTCGACGTGTTCAAGGCAAGGCCCCAATATGGTTGACGGCTTTCATCTACTCCGCCCTGAGCTGCTTTGGGTATTCGCAATCTGCCCGGTGGTCGCGCTGGCACTGTGGTACCGGCGCGCGCACCAGGGCGACTGGAGCCGGGTGATCGATGCGGACCTACTGCCATACCTGCTACCTGATCAAACCGCCACTGCGAGACGCAACGGCCTATGGATTCCCCTGCTTCTGCTCAGCCTTGCAATTCTGGCCGCCGCGGGACCCAGCTTGCAGCGAGTGGAACTGCCCGTGATTAAGCGCGCGGACGCGCTGGTGATCGTACTCGATATGAGTGCATCAATGTTGGCAGCTGACGTTCAACCAAGCCGCGTACAACGGGCAAGACAAAAAGTATTGGACCTGCTTGATACACGAAAAGAGGGCGTTACTGGCCTGGTGGTGTTCGCCGGCGACGCGCACGTGGTCACGCCCCTCACAGACGACACCCGAACCATTGCAAATCTGATGCCGGCACTGTCACCCGCCATGATGCCGCTTCCCGGCGCCAATGCCGTTAGCGCGATAGAAATGGCCGCGGAGCTACTGATTACTGCAGGCGCGCAGGGCGGCCAGATCTTGCTGATGACTGATGGCCTCCCGGGCTTCGATCCCGACGCAGTGAAAGCTGCGCTGGAAAATAGCGGAGCCACGCTCTCTATTCTGGCCATTGGCACTCCGTCTGGCGCACCGATCCCCCTGCCAAACGGCGGCTTCCTCAAGGACGATGCGGGTGAAATTGTGATCCCCGCTCTGGATCGCGCCGCAATCAGTGCTATTGCTGCTGAAGTGAATGCGGTCTTCGGGGAGATCACACTGGATGAAGCAGACATTGAGGCGCTGACCCAGCGCGATTTATTGGTGTCTGAGGGCGAGCTCGACCTCGATCGCCAAACCGATGCCTGGCAGGATCAGGGGTACTGGTTGGCCGCGCTGGTGGCCCTCCTTATGCTACCAGCCTTTCGCAGAGGAGCGATTGCCAGTATCGCCCTCCTCGTAGTTTTTTACGCTCAACCGCCAGAGGCAGCCGAGTGGCAAGATCTCTGGCTGACCCCGGATCAACAAGGCGCACAACAATTGGCCAATGGCCAGGCAGCGGATGCCGCTGCAACCTTCCGCGATCCGGCTTGGCGCGGTGTTGCAGCCTACGAGGCTGGCACCTATGACCAGGCCGCTCGGAGCTTTGCCGGAGAACAGAACGCAAACAGCCTCTACAACTTGGGCAATGCCCTTGCGTTGCAGGGAGATTTGCGAGGCGCTCTAAGCGCTTACGAAAAAAGTCTGTCGGAGCTTCCAGATGCCGAGGACGCGATCGCCAACAGAGACTTTATTCAGTCACTATTAGATCAGCAAGAGCAGGAATCGCAGGATCAACAAGGTGATGAGCAAAACCAGGAGGATAGCGCCCCCCAAGATGACAGTGAGTCCGAGAATGACCAACAGGATCAGTCAGAGTCGTCTGAATCTGAGGGCTCAGAGCAAGAGCCCGGGGACGGTACCGAAAACGAATCCGGTAACGAGGACCAACAACAATCGACTGACGAACAGCGCGAGCAGGACTCAGCACTTGCCGATGCGCCCGAACGAGATCAAGAGGCGCTTGATGCCGCGACCGAAGAGCAAATGGCAAAGTTTGACGAGGCCCTGGAGGAACAACAGGCGCTGGAACAGTGGCTCCGCCGAGTACCCGATGACCCCGGCGGGCTGTTGCGCCGAAAATTTCGCTATCAAACCATGCAACGTCTGAGAGAAGGCGAGGAGCCCGATGAATCGATTCGCTGGTAAAAATCGGTCAGCCCCTCTATCGCTGCGCTACGGGCTTTTTTTACTGCTGTCCCTCTCGCTACCCGCGATGGCCGATCTCTTTGCGTCGGTTGACCGAAGGGAAATCGCCCTTGGAGAGACGCTTAGATTGACGTTGACTGGCGATGCGGGGGAACAGCCAGCGGAAATCGACCTAACCCCGCTCAATCGGGATTGGGAGATACTCTCTCGCTCCAGCGCAACCAACGCGCGGTACGTCAACGGTCAGAATCAGATCACTCGCACGCTGGAAATGGAGCTTGCCCCCTTGCGCGAGGGGACGCTGGGCATTCCATCTCTCAGCTCCGGCGGCCGCCGCACAACGCCCTTGTCAATCAGGGTCAACCCGGAACCCGTCATCGCGCCCGGTGACGCGCTAGTGCTGTTTGAGGCAAGCGTAGACCAGCCCGCCGTATATGTGCAGGCCGAACTGATGCTAACGGTCACATTGCAACAAGCCATCAACCTCGACGGCGGTGAAATTTCTGCCTTCGATATCCCTGATGCCGTGGTCGAACCGTTAGAACGCAGATCATTTCAACGACGTCTGGGCAATCGTACATGGCTGGTTACGGAGCTGCGTTTCGCCGTATATCCCCAGAAAAGTGGCGCCATTAAAGTGCCCGCCATCGGTTTTACGGCGCGAGAGGTTCAACCCGGCAGATCCCTATTGGGAGCGCGGCTCGGTCGACGCTTACGAATGGCGTCAGAGCCGATAGAGGTCGAGGTTAAATCAGTACCGGACGGTTTCCCCGGCGCGGTGTGGCTCCCGGCGAGAAGTCTGACACTGGAAGAAAATTGGTCAGTCGAACCCGACAGGTTGTCCGTGGGAGATTCCACTACCCGAACCTTGACGGTAGTTGCTGACGGATTACAGGGCAGCCAGCTCCCGCCGTTGAGTAGTCTCCAAGGTGCATCAGATATTCCGGAGCTCAAATTTTATCCCGACCAGGAAGCCATCGATCAGACAGAGCGGGTGCGTGGCCTGCAGGGACAGCGCGAACAAAGCGAAGCGCTTGTAGCGCGAGCCAGTGGAGAATGGACGCTCCCTGAAATCCGCGTGCCCTGGTGGAATACCGAAACCGATACCCTTAGCTACGCGACCCTGCCCGCCCGTCAAGTCAGCGTGCGCTCTGCCGCCACGGCGGCCAGCGCCCCCGAAGCCGTGACACTCTCATCCAATATCAGCGAAGACGCGTTGGTCCCCTTTTGGCTCTGGGGTGTGGCGGGTTCCGGTTGGCTGGCTGCCGGACTGCTATTGTGGTTGTTCCTCAGGGCACGCGCCGATGCCGGATCTGCCACGATCGAGCCTGCGGCAAAGGTCAGCGAGCCCAGCGTCAGGCAAGCTTTGGTGCGTATCCGGCAAGCGCTGGAGCAACAGGATCCGGGTGCGCTCAGGCAAGCGGTACTGCAATGGGGTGCGGGACATCACGGAAAAACGTTTTCCTCACTTTCCGAACTCGCATCGGTGAGCAGCGAGCAATTGAGAGACCTCCTGAGAGACCTCGATCGAGCCCTCTACAGCGAAGCCGCCGAGAGTACCGCCTCTCAGGCATTAATCTCAGCATTAAGAGAGGAGCCAGCCCTCAGGGACAAATCATCGCGCAAAAACGATCCATTGGCGCTGTATCCCACGGGCTGAACTGCCGGCACTTTGCCAGATCAGACGAACCGCCGTCAGTCGGGTGCCGCCAGCGACCGGCTAACCACCTCAAAGACATCCTTGGGTAACGGGTCTATCGCTGCGATGCGCTCGAGTTCGGCTCTCATGAGCTCCTGACCAACGGCGTAGCGGCGCCAGCGCGTTAGGGGCGCCAACATGCGCGCCGCAATTTGCGGGTTAGACGCCTGAATACGGGTAATCACATCCCCCAGTAGCTGATAACCCGCGCCGTCAGCGCGGTGAAACGCGACTGGGTTGGCGCCTGAAAATGCCCCCACCAGCGCGCGCAGTTTGTTGGGGTTTCGCCAATCAAACGCACCGTGCTGCAGCAGCTCGCGAACACTCTCCACACAGGAAGTATCAGGCCTCGTCGCCTGTACGGTGAACCACTGATTCACGATCAGTGACTCCCGCTGCCAGCGATCGTAAAAAGCGGCTAGCGCCTGCTCGCGCCGCGCCACATCCGCGTACTGCGCGATCCATCGCAGTGCCGCTAAACGATCAGTAAGATTGTCGGCACTGTGCAGCAGGTGCTCTGCAGTCTCCAGATCCTCGGGTTGCGCCGCCAGCAGGTAATCCAGCGCCAAATGCCGCAACGATCGCAGACCTATGTCAGAAGCGCTGGCTCGGTAAGGGATCGCCGCGATCACCGAGGAGGCCATTTGCCGCCACTGCGTCTCGAGAGAGCGACCCAACAGGCGCTTCGCCGCTTGCCTGCGCAAGTGGATATCTGTCATATCGACCAAACCGCGCTGTGCCGCTCTGTCTGCCAGATACTCGTCCGAAGGCAGACAGAGTGTCAGTGCCTTCATCGCGGCATCCATCGGGCCTGCCAGCACCCGTGTCACGGCTTCAAGTAGCGCGCTGTCGAGATTAGCGGCAGGTTGCGTCAGGTCGAGGGTTTCAATCGCCTGAGCAAGGAGGGTTTGTGCCGCATCCCAGGCAACAAACGCATCGTCATCTGCGCTCATTAGGGTCAGCAAGTCAGCTTCCGAGCGATCGATGGTCAATCGAACGGGCGCAGAAAATTCGCGCAACAGCGACGGCACTGGGGGCGCGGTGACGCAGTCAAAGGTGAATGTCTGCTCGGGATGAGTGAGCTCCAATATGCGCGTCGTACCGTTGTCCAGAGCCATGGGTTTGCCGTCAATGAGCAGCCCCGTCGCCACCGGTATCGACAGCGGTGGTTTTTCAGCCTGCCCCGGCGTGGGTCGGCTCCGTTGCTTTAATGTCAAATGGTATTGCTTTGCCTCGGCGTCAAACTCACCGCTGGCGATGACCTCTGGCGTCCCCGCCTGCTCATACCAACGGCGAAACTGGGTCAGATCGCGACCCGAGATCTCGGCCATACAGTCGACAAAGTCATCGCAGGTGACCGCCTGTCCGTCAAACCGCTGAAAGTATAAGCTTGCCCCTGCAATAAACTGCTCGTGCCCCAACAGGGTATGCAGCATGCGCACCACTTCCGCACCCTTTTCGTACACCGTCAGCGTGTAAAAGTTGGAGATGTCGACAAACGCATCGGGACGTACCGGATGGGCCATGGGCCCGGCATCCTCGGCAAATTGGTGCGTACGGAGAAATATGACGTCCTCCACCCGCTTCACGCCGCGGGAATTAAGATCAGCAGAAAACTCGGAGTCGCGAAAAACGGTAAACCCCTCTTTGAGGGTTAACTGAAACCAATCACGACAAGTAACGCGATTGCCCGAGTAGTTGTGAAAATACTCGTGAGCAACAACGCCCTCTACCCGCTGAAAGCCTGCATCCGTCGTGATATCCGGATGGGCCAGCACACATGACGTATTGAAGACGTTAAGACTTTTGTTTTCCATCGCCCCCATGTTGAAATCGTCAACCGCCACAATATTGTAGAGGTCGAGGTCATACTCAAGGCCGTAGACCTCCTCATCCCAACGCATGGCATTCTTCAGAGACTGCATGGCGTAATCGCAGTAATCGAGGTCTTTTTCTTCAACCCAAATTCGCAAATCAACCGTCTTTCCGGAGCAGGTCGTGAATGCATCAGATACCGGTTTGAGGTCTCCCGCCACCATGGCAAAGAGATGTGCAGGCTTGGGAAAAGGGTCGTGCCAGGTGGCTCGATGTCTCCCTTCGGCCAACACCTCCTCGGAGATCAGGTTGCCATTACTCAATAGAACCGGACAGGCGTTTTGATCTGCCTCGAGGGTAACCGTGTAAACGGCGAGCACATCGGGGCGATCGGGATAGAAGGTGATCTTACGAAAACCCTCAGCTTCGCATTGCGTGCAGTAGGCACTTTGCGAGCGATAAAAACCCTCCAGCGATGTGTTTTCTTCAGGGCAAATCTCAACGCAGGTCCTTAAAACACATTGGTCCGGCAAACCGTGTATCACGAGCTGACTTGCACTCAGTTCATACTGCGAATGCGTCAAGCGCTGCCCGTTGATTTCAACCCACCGTAGCTCAAGCTGCTCGCCATCCAACCTGAGCGGCACATCCTCAACGCCCCTCCGCTCGACAGTGAGCGCCGCCACAACCTCAGTACGTCCATCAAAAATGCTGACTTCGAGCTCGACGTGACTGACCCCGAAGTCGGGCGGTCGATAGTCAGCCCGGAGGATCGTCGCCGGTATCCCTTCTCGCAAGCCCATTATGCTGCCACCCCTATTTCCACTTCATATCCGCCGAATTTTCTAATGTTGAGAACCCCTGTATCCAGCATCAGATATTGGCCTTTAATTCCCATCAAAGTCCCTTCAACCAGCGGTGCCTTGTCGAAATTATGCGCTTTCACTTTTTCCGGCCAACTCATCACTGGGTAATTAATCAGTGTCTCCGGCGCATCCTCTATCAGCTCGAAAGCGGCGGCACCGTGCTGCAACGTAAGATCTGCAATGCCGGCAGCGCTCTGTGAAACGATGCGCCGTCGCACGCTCTCAAGATCCTGCGGCTCGCCATTGCCCTTCAGCATCGTCTGCCAAGCCGTTCTGTCGCCTACTTCTCTGGCAAAAAGAACCTCCAGCAGACCCGAATGGTAACGCGTCTGAACCCGTGCGATTGGCTTGGCCTGAGTGGCACCCTGATCAATCCAACGTGTAGGAATCTGGGTCGCGCGGGTGATGCCCACTTTGACGCTGGACGTGTTCGATAGGTAAACGATATGGGGCACCTGACAATGGGTCTCAGCCCAGTCGGGTTCGCGGCAGGTCCCCTCTGCCAAATGGCATTTCTCAGGGCTCATAATGCAGCTGTCACAGGCCGCCAATTTACGAAAACAAGGGTAGCAGTAGCCCTGATTAAAGCTCTTCTTGGTCGCCCTCTCACATTCGACGCAGCGAATCACGCCGGTAAAAGACAGCGAGAGGCGCTGGCCCAAATAATCGTTCAGGCACAGGGGGGTTTGCTCCGGAAATAGGGTGTATCTGACTATATCCGTCAGCTCCACACGCATCTTGCGCAAGTCGCCCCGCCAATCACTCATAGTCGGATTCTTCCTCTACCGCTTGCCACCTAAGAGGGGCAGGCACATCACATTCCTCACCCGCTTTGGACCCTTTGTCAATAAAACCGACCCGCTCCTCGGGCGGCAAATGCATTGCGCCCCAGGTAATGACGGCCTGCATGGCATGCTGGCGCTGTGACTCTGTCACCGGTCGGCCGTCGGGCCAACGACCTGTTTCCAGCGACTCCACCAGCCTGTCGTAGACCCCTCGATCCATCTGCTGAATCGATTGCAAATAGTCGGTTGCCATATCAAGGTCCTCTGAAGCCCACGGGCACCACGCTCACCACCACACCTAGCAACAACCCAATGAGCAGTCCACCCGCATGTGCCCCGTTAGCGATCGCACCTGCGCCAATAAAGTCCATGCTGCCCACCATACCGACGAGCAGCCAGATCAGCATAAAGCCAAAAACCGCCATGGGCGGTGGCACAATCCAACCGGGTCGTCGCCAGCTCAGCATCATGATGAAGCCCAGAAACGCATAGACCACGCCAGACATTCCACCAAAAATCGACGGTCCTTCCCACAGATACTGACAGTAGTTACTGACCATCGCCGTGACACCATAGAGACCCAACACATTGATCGCCCCGAGCCGGTGCTCGATGCGCTGCCCAAACTCCCACAGCCATAAACAATTAAATACAACATGTAGCCAACCGAAGTGGATAAAGGTTGGGGTGACCAGCCGCCACCATTCATCATTCATTTCGCCGAATGCAACATAGCCGCCAGCAGAACGGAAAGGGACAAAATTAAACAGTTCCAGCATGCCAACCCACTGCGCCGGATAGAACAACAGAAAGCACACGCTGGTCACGACAATCAGAAGAAAAGTCGCAGGCGCTCTCTTGATGGGTAGGGGCAGACTATTTAACGAGGGCATCTGACCAACGAAGCTTGTCCCGACAGCTGGCATAAAAGCTATACCCCGGAGGATGCAGTAAGGTCAGCTCTCGAGACTTCTTACGAATCTTAACCGAGTCGCCGGGCAGCGCCGTGATCGATGTCTGACCATCACAGGTAATCGGCGGATGGATATCGTTGCGTGTCACGACGTCAATTCGGATTTCGCTTGTACCGCTAACGACAATGGGACGACTCGTCAGCGAATGCGGGAACATCGGCACCAGCACCAGCGCATCCAGGCCCGGATACATGATCGGTCCGCCCGCGGAGAGGCAGTAAGCAGTGGACCCGGTGGGTGTCGCTACTAGCAGTCCGTCAGCATTTAAGCGGTATACGAACTCCCCGTCGATGCTGAGCTCAAACTCAACCATCTGCGCTGAAGCACCTGAGTTCACAACGATATCGTTCAATGCATCGCCGCGCCCGATAACTTGATCACCCCGCCAAACCTCAGCATCTAGCAGAAAACGGCGATCACTAAGATATTCGCCATCCAACACGTTGCTGACCTGTTCCAGTAATTCGTCGGGACTCACATCAGTAAGGAACCCCAATCGTCCGCGATTAATGCCAATGACAGGCGTGTCGTGTTTGACCAGAGTCCGAGCGGCACTCAACAAACTACCATCGCCGCCGATAACAATCGCCAGATCTACCATGGCGCCAATCTTGTCCCGGGACTCCATCTCGCGCTTTTCAAAATGCGACAAGGTGGCCAACCGATCCTCAATAGTGACCTGTAGCCCGCGGTCATCCAGTAGCTTTAGCAATCCCGAGACGATCTCCTCGACCCCCGGGTGCTCTCTTCGACCTAGCAGACCGACGTGATTAAAACTTGTGCTCATAGCTGTCGGGCAGCGATCGTCGTCATCGTCTCACTCCCTCCTCTCTCACTTTCATTCATACCGGCTACTCACCCATTGAGAGCCAAGCCTATCTACGTCGCTCAGTGGCGTTCTGGCGTGACACTGCAAGTTTTCGCTCCCACCATAGCGGAACGCGCATCGGTGTGTCCCGTTTCGAACCCGGCTATCACGTGCAGCGACACAGCTGAAGTTTACTACCGAGGATCGATAAAGTACTCAGCGCCAGCAAACCGCTGAAAAGTTATGCGGATCCGAGTCCGACATTGTTGTGCTCGAGCACGCGCTCGGCGCGATAGCTGGAGCGAACGAAAACCCCGGAAACCACTTCGAGGAATCCCCGCTCCAGTCCCCACTCCCGATACAACGCGAATTCATCGGGAGTGACAAATTTTTCTACCGGCAAATGGTGTCGTGTGGGCTGCAGGTACTGACCCAATGTCAGCACATCCACGGCATGGCTACGCAGATCGTCCATACAGGCCTTCAACTCGTCCTCCCGCTCACCCAACCCCAACATCAGTGAGGTCTTCGTTATGACATCGGGCCGGTAAGCTTTCCCATGTGCCAACACGTCCAGTGTCTGTTGGTACCCGGCCCGAGGATCACGCACCGGGTGCGTGAGTCGTGCCACCGTCTCGACATTTTGGGCAAATACCTCAATACCCGAATCCAGCAGAATCTCGACCGCTCGAGAATCACCTAAAAAATCAGGCGTAAGCGCCTCTACGGCGGTATGCGGGTTCATTGCCTTGGTGGCGCTGACAACTGCGGCATAGTGCCCCGCTCCACCGTCTGGCAGGTCATCACGATTTACTGATGTCAGTACCACGTATTTAAGGCCCATCAAGCGCACCGCCTCCGCCGTATTCGCGGACTCCTCCGGATCCAGCCAGCCTCCGGGGTTTCCGGTATTCACCGAACAGAAGCGACAGGCCCGGGTGCACACATCTCCCATGAGCATGATCGTTGCAGTGCCCGCGCTCCAGCATTCGCTGATGTTCGGACACTTGGCTTCCTCACAAACGGTCGCTAGCCGATGCTCATGAACAATGGAGCGGACTGCCTCAAATTTGGGGCTATTCTGAACGCGCATTTTCAGCCAGTCAGGTTTCGGCTGCCGCGCCCTGTCAATACTGGAGGCCTTGATGCCGTCTTTGATGACCCGCACCCCCCGATCATTGGTGAACTTTTCACCACTATCGATGTGGGCGACGGGTATCTGATCATTACTCATGGTTTCAATCCTTGTGGCCTCCCCGCGATCGAGCGATTAAAGCCTAACTGATCTGACCTTAGGCAGCAGAGACACTGAGCTGAACCGACACCCCGTTCACCGCGGCGTTGCCAGAAAGTTGATCGACAAACTGTTCATCCGTGATGTCGTTACAGCTCACCCCCGCATACTCGTTGGCGATACTACCGCGGGTGCCACTGCGGCCATGCCCATACCCGTGGGGCAAGCTCACAACGCCAGGCATCATTTCATCAGACGCGGCGAGCTCTGCTTGAATGTGACCCACGCGACTACTCACCGTCACCATCATACCGCTTTGCCATCCTTCACTCGCCACATCCTGTGGATGCATCAACAGTTGGCAACGCGGCTTACCTTTCATCAAGCGATGATGATTGTGCATCCACGAATTGTTGTCTCGCACATGGCGTCGTCCAATCAACCGATATCCTTGGACAGGCGCGACTTCCCCAACCAACCGATCAATATCGCGCAACACGTCGGGGACAGCGAGCCGAATGCGTTTATCTGGCGTTTGTAAGCGATCTGGGCACGACGGCTGCAACGGACCAAAATCCATTCCCGACGGATGCTCTCTAAGCTTGTCGATGCTGACTTGCCACTGGGTGGATTCGCCGTAAGGACCGGTGCGGAGTGCCCGGTCCACCAACTGATGCGGCGCATGACGCGGCATGGGCTCGAGACCCAAAAGTCGGCTCACTCGCTCCCCCAACTCGGCGAATATCTCCCAATCATGGAGGGCACCCTCAGGCTTGTCGAAGACTGCTGGGTTGTACCGTGCCGTGTTTCTGATGGCCAGATTGTGAAACCCGATATCGTAGTGATCGTGCTCCAGTGGAGAGGTGGGCGGCAAAATGACGTCGGCGTGACGCGTCGTTTCGTTGAGTGCCGGATCCAACGAAATCATGAATTCCAGTGTTTCCAGGGCCTCATCCAAGGCCGCACCGTTGGGCGTCGACAGGACCGGATTTCCCGCGCCCGTGAACATCAGTTTAATCTGGCCCTCTCCCGGCGTGCTGATCTCTTCGACCATCGCTGCTGCAGGCAGCTCGTAATTAAATTCGGGCAGACCCCTGCCCCGGCTAGAAAAACGAGCAAACCCGCCAGGGCTGGTGTTGCTGACTTGATCCATCGCCGGTAGCGTGAACAGGCTTCCGCCGGGTTTATCCAAATTCCCCGTCACGACATTAATGACTTGAATCGCCCACTGGCAAAGCGCGCCATAGGCCTGCGTGCTTACCCCCATCCTGCCATAACAAATACCTGCCCCGGCGCGGGCAAATTCGTGGGCAATGCGCTCGATATCAGCAGCGCTAATTCCCGTTCGCTCAGCCGCCCATGCAGGCGTCAGATTGCAAACCGCTTGACCGATCTCATCAACCCCGTCGGTAAACGCCCCGAGATTTCCAAGCGCTATCAAGTCATCGCGGAACACCACGTGAATCAATGCGAGCAAAAAAGCAGCGTCCGAGCCTGGCCGGATAAATAGGTGTTCCGTCGCAAGTTCAGCCGTCTCCGTCCTTCGCGGATCAATCACAATCAGCTTGCCTCCGCGCGATTTGAGCGCTTTCAGGCGTCGACGCACGTCGGGCACTGTCCACATGCTGCCGTTCGAGGCGAGCGGATTAGCACCGAGCATCAAGAAATAATCAGTGCGATCCACATCTGGAACAGGCTGAAGCAACATATGTCCATAACACCAGAGTGACACCAGGTGGTGTGGCAATTGATCGACCGACGTCGCTGAAAAGCGGTTGCGGGTACGAATATGCCGGAATAGATTGCGCTGATGTGTCAGCATCCCATAGTTGTGCACCGAGGGATTGCCAAAATAGGCGCCGATGGCGTCGACACCGTATTTCTGGATGGTCGACGCCATCGCCGCGGCTGCAGTCTCCAGGGCCTCATCCCACGTCACTTCAACGTGCTCAAATACTCCCGGCGCAGTGCGCACGCGCTTCATCGGCTTTCGTAATCGATCCGGGTCTTCATGAATATCTTTTAGAGACACCGCCTTGGGGCAGACATGTCCGCGGCTCAGCGGATCATTTTGATCGCCTCTGATGTCAACTATCTGGTTATCAACCGTCTGGATCACGACGCCACACATGGCCTCGCAAAGATGGCACACCCGGTGATGCGCTCGGATAGTGGGTTCGCTCATAGTGACCTCTGGTTCGGAGGCTCGCGGCAAGGATGGTATCAGGCAGCGCGCGACCGCATCGCCTAGTGTAGCACTGTGTTATCAGGTATCAGGAAAACGAGGGCGCTCGACCCTCCATCTGGGCCATGACTGCTTCTACTTGATTAGGCCGACCCATAATCTGCTCCTGTTCGGCAGACTCGGCCAGCAAGATCGCCTCATCACTCGCATAAGTCAGCATATTCGACAGCCGCTTTGCTGCTCGAATGGCATCAGGATTTTTTTGTACGATGGTCTCTGCCAGTGCTATGGCGCGCTCCAGCGGCGCCCCCGATGTCTCCGTGGCAAATCCCATTGTGAAGGCATCAGCGCCTGTAAACTCTTCATTGGTAAAGACGAGCCGCCGTAACACGTCGTCCCGAACATTACCTCGCCATAAAGGGTAGCCCGCCATATCCGGCACCAGCCCCCAGCGCATCTCCATTACCCCGCAACGGGTATCGGGGTGAATAATGCGAATATCAGCCCCGGACATAATATTCAAGCCACCACCAATGGCGACGCCATGAACCGCAGAGATCACGGGCATGGACAATTGCCGCCAGCCCCATGCGACCTGCTGCACCTTATTAGCGATGCCATGGGTGCGAGGCATCAGTGCCATCGGTTCTGCCGCAGTATCAAAGTTAGAGAGGTCCAGCCCGGCACAAAATCCGCGGCCTTCCCCCGACACCACCACAGCCCGCACATCGGGTTCCGCCGCGACATGATCGATCGCCTCGCAGATCGCGCTGAACATAGCGGTATCAAGCGCGTTAACTTTGTCTGCCCGCGTCAGGGTCACGTGAGCAATATGAGCGGAAATCGAAATAGAGACTCTGTCGGACATAGCGGGCACCAATTGATCGCGCAAAAAGTGAGTTGGGATTGTGGCAGTGCAACTGTCAAATGAACAGCGCCGACAGCGAACAAGCCGCCACGTAATGACATCGAACGGCAAAGCAAAGGCATCCCCGTCGATGGCCTTGATGTTACTGACACAACTACCTGACAATCAACGGGCCCACCACACTCATCGAGGATCTCGACATGCGCCGCTATTACCTGACCAAGGCGACCTTACTTTCTCTCACTCTATTGTTCTGGAGTGCGATCAGTTACTCGCAAACTGACCGCGACGAGATCCTCGCGCTGTATCAGGGCTGGATAGCCGCCGTAGAGGGCAGCGACATAGACGGCTATGTCGGTGGTTTGCATCCCGAGGTGAGCCTCCGGCCACCGGGGGTCCCAGGGCTCGATGGTCGTGAAAACTATCGGGTATTTCTGGGCCCGGTATTTGATACGGCGCGCTATGAGATTACGGTGGATGTGCCGCACAGCATCACCATGATGGGGGACGCCGCAGTGGTCGAGTATGACTACACCATACGACGTATAGTAGATGCCTCTTCTGACGCCGACCTGCCCGAAGGTGCGCTGGAGGGAGACAGCACGACGTCGCACTACATTGACGTGGTCGCTAAAGACGATAGCGGCGCCTGGAAAATTCGTTTACACAGCTGGTCAATGACACTTTGAGCCCTGACGCTATCAATCCGCCGGTTACGAAACCGAGCTTTGTGCTGATCACCGGCGCGTCTGCCGGCCTGGGGGCAGAGTTCGCCCGACAACTGGGGGCCATGGGCAAATCGTTGATTCTCGTGGCTCGACGGCGGGAACGACTCGAGGCGCTTGCGGAGAGCCTCCGTAAAGAGCATCACATTCAGGTGGAAATTATCACTGCTGATCTCAGCCTCGCCATGGCAGCTGAGGAGATTGCGACAGTCTGCGCGAAAGAGCGCTGGCAAGTTGACTGGCTCATTAATAATGCCGGTATCGCTGGTCCCGATCTACTGAAGGACCGTGAATGGCATATGCAGCAACCATTTTTCCAGCTGATGATGCTATCGGTCGCTGACTTGTGTCATCGTTTGATACCGGACATGGTCGAGCGCGGTTATGGCCGTGTAATCAATGTTGCCTCAGTTGCAGCCCGGGTTCCCCGATCCGGGGGATGCAATTACGGCCCCGCCAAGGCCTACCTCGTGGCGCTCTCAGAAGAGCTGCACCTGACCGTCTCCGGCTCTGGCGTCAATGTCTCGGCCCTCTGCCCCGGCTTCACCCACACCGACTTTCACGAAACCGCCGGCCTGATGGAAATGAAGAACAACATGGCCAAGTGGCTCTGGTACGACGCGGATGTGGTGGTGAAAGACGCAATCAACGGTGTGCAAAACGGCAAACCCGTTGTGGTATCCGGGCGACTTTACCGCTGGCTCGATCCGATCTTTCAATCGGTATGGACGCGGCGGTTCCTGCGCATCAGGGCGCGTCCCGAGTGATGACGTTGACGGTGCCCGGCAAATATCTCATGCAAACGTAAACCACGGCGTGAGCGGCCTGCATCGCAGGGAACTACTGGCGGCTGCAGCCCTGATGCCGCTCTAGCCCACTGCACTGGCTAGAGGCAACTTACAGCATTGCTATGCCAGGCTGCACCTGGATGTCCCTCGCGGGATTCAAAGTCAGTGCCGGGTTGCAAGTCATGCGCGACGAAGGAAGCGTCATCCCGAACCTCTATGCGATTGGAGAGGTAATCGGCGCAGGCACCACCTCGGGCGCTGCGTACACCAACGGCATGTTGGTCACGCCTGCGATTACATTTGGTCGTCTATTAGGCAGCAAACTCGCGAGCACCTCGCCGCTACGCTGACCGGTCTTGAGGTCAGCCGCATACTCAAGTGCTTCACCATTAGCAAAAGGTGACAAGGTCCCGCGATTCATTGATGTCCCCCCCCCTGCTTGTTAGCGTGTGTGAGAGTTCAACCAAGGAGATCTCATGAAATTCAAAGGTTTTGTGTCGTGCGCGAGTGCACTGCTACTGCTGTCCCCGTTTGCATCTGCGGGCAATCCAGTGCAAATGTGGAAGTGCAATATTAATGGCGATATCAACGAAGAAGCCGTGATAGAGCAAGCGAGCGCATGGAAAAAAGCAGCGAGCGCTTTACCCGGCGGAGAGGGCATGAATGTGTGGTCTCTCTATCCCGTAGCTGTCGGTGCAGATGGTGACGGCACCGACGTTATGTTGGTGGTAGGCTGGCAATCTTTCGGCAGCTATGGTCAGTGGTGGGATGCTTATCCCTCGTCTGATGTCGCGCAAATGGAGCGCGAGACCATGACCTGCCACGGTAGCGCGTTGTGGGAGAGTGAGGGAGGCTGAGCGCCTGACTCGGTAATACCGGGGGTCGCCGCAGGGCGGCCCTTTTTCGTTGTGTCGGTCAAAGTGTCTACCGACAATAGCGCCCCCTTTTCACATACGAGTAGCAATCAATGTCTCTAGTCTGGAGTTGCAATGAGTGGGATCCTCTCGACGAGGTAATAGTGGGTAATCCTCTAGGCGCTCGCTTTCCCTTCGCCGACCCCAGCACACGACTGGCGGAGTACCCGGACCGCGATCTTGCAGACATCCCGCAGGGCGCCTTCCCTGACCAAATCATCGAAGAGACCGAGGAAGATCTGCAGGAGTTTGTCGACGCACTCGAAGCCCGCGGGGTCACGGTGAGGAGGCCTGATACCTGGCCCCACGATCACACCATTAGCACGGTCCAGTGGGAAACCCAGGGCTACTACAACTACTGCCCCCGCGATGTGTTGCTAGTGGTGGGCGACACCATTATCGAGACTCCCAACGTGATTCGTGGTCGCTCCCTCGAAACAGGATCTTATCGGCGACTGCTCATGGAATACCATGAGGGGGGTGCCAAGTGGTTCAGCGCTCCCAAACCGCTGTTGGAAGACCGGCTATTTGATTTCGATCCCGCCGCACCCACACCGCAGAATTTTGAGCCTGCGTTTGATGCTGCCAATATCCTGCGCTTCGGGCGCGATCTACTCTATTTGGTGAGCGCTACTGGGAACGAGTTGGGCGGCCAGTGGTTGCAGCGCATACTGGGGGATGAGTTTCGTGTCCACTTCATGAAAGACGTTTATTTCGGGAGTCATATCGATTCGACGCTGGTCGCGCTACGTCCTGGGCTTGTGCTGGCCAATCCCCAGCGCCTGTCAATGGACACCATCCCTGAATTTCTCAAAGACTGGGAGATCATCTTCAGTCCGCCCATGGAGAATCAGGAACGGCACAGTGCTGACTATCTGCAGCAAGCCATCGGCAGTGAATGGATCGACATGAATCTGTTCAGCGTTGGGCCTGATACCGTGGTGGTAGACAGTCACCAAACCGGGCTGATCGCGCTGCTCGAATCAAAAGGCATGGAGGTGATTCCGCTCAAACTGCGTCACTCGCGCATGATGGGCGGCGGCTTTCACTGCGTCACACTGGATACCCGTCGCCGTGGCACGATGGAATCCTATTTCTCCTGACGGGACGACCATGACCGACTGGCGCAGGCCTCGATGACACTACTGTGGATCGCTCTGCTTCCGGCGGCCGTCACTGCGGCTTGGATCCGCTATCGCCATGTGGTGTCGGGCAATGTTTATGCGGCACCCACCGCGCCCACCCTCAGCCAGCTTCATCCATCGACACCTTGGGGCACCCACCGGCACCAGCACGGTGCCCGCTGGCTTCACGAAATCTTTGAGCGCTCGGCGGCGCAATTCCCAGAGCTCACTGCACTGTCCGTGCCCGAAACGGAGGAGTCACTGACGTACGCGGCGCTTGATCAACTGGCCAACCAACTCGCCTCAGTCATCGGCGACGCTGTCACTGAACCGGATCAAGTCGTGGCAGTGCGCCTTTCTCAAGACTCCGCCACCATTGTCGCTCTGCATCTGGCAATACTGAAGGCGGGTGCCACACAATGCTTCATCGACCCAGACGCCCCGGATCAACTGCTCCTGCGCGTACTGAACGACGCACGGCCATCACTGCTGATCAGCAATGCCTTACCAGAAGGCTATGCCGGGAAGTTCTTATCGCCAGAGCAGCTTCTGTGTGAGGCCGATTCCAGATTATCGAGCAAACCCTCGACACCGTGGCTGGATGAGCCCCGGGACAGACTGGCCTCGCTTTTTTACACCAGCGGCACCACCGGGCACCCGAAGGGGGTTGAGTGTCCCCATGCCGGCTACATCAATCTCGCGCAGTCCTATGCGACCTTTTATGACTTCGTACCCGGCAGTGATGCCAGTTCGCTGACCTCTTCGCTCGGGTATGACGGCAGTATTTCCGAGATGTACAGCGCCTGGGTCGCTGGCTGTGAGGTCGTAATGCTGAGCAAGTCAGCGCTGCGATCGGGCCCTGACTTATTGCCGGTCTTGCGCGATGCACATGTCACCGCGCTCTTTTGCCCGCCTGTACTGCTGTCCACGCTGACTGCACACCCCGAGCGGGACCTACCCTTCCCCATCTGCCGCTATATCGTGCCTGCCGGCGAAGCTTTCCCCGCATCCTTGATCGAGCCCTGGTCCCGCGCTCGGCGACAAATCATCAACACCTACGGCCCAACGGAGGTGAGCACCGATACCAGCCGCCAACTGCTGCGGCCCAATGAGCCCGTCACCATCGGCAGTCCCTTCCCCGGTGTCAGCTATACCATTGTTGACTCCGACACATTAGCGCCGTTGCCCCATGGCGAGGAGGGTGAACTCTGTATCGGCGGCGTTCAGCTCGCCCGCGGCTACCGCAACCTGCCCGAGGCCACAAACGAGCGATTTATTGAGCATCCCGCACTTGGACAAATCTACCGATCGGGAGACCGCTGCCACGTCGATCCCGTCAGTCTGCGGGTGCATTTTCATGGCCGCATCGACGCACAGCTCAAGGTCAGGGGCTACCGGGTCGAGGCGCAGCCCATCGAATCGTTACTCCAGGATCAATTTGCCGATATTGAAATTGCTGTTTTGGACTGTCAGCACAATGAGCTCGTCGCCCTGTTGAGCGCGCCGGCCCACTGGTCTGAGGACGCTGTCGACACCAACATACAGCCGCTGAACCATGCACTCGTGGGTAAAGCGCAACAACTGATTTCAGCGCGATTCCCACCCTACGCAGTCCCCAGCCGTTTTTTTGTCGTCAAACAATTCGAATTGGTTCCCGCCTCAGGAAAAATCAATCGTCGCGCCTTGCCCTCAGTGGCGGATATCGCGGCATTCGACGTGCCAGCTACCGTCATGACAGGGGCTGTTACAGATGACGAAAGCGCATCTTTACCGATTCACGTTCTGGCCCTGTGCCGGGCTGAGCTCGGGCCCACACTGGACTGGCACGATGACTTCATCGACTGGGGCGCTCATTCGATTGCGATCGCGCGTTTAACCCAGCAGCTTCAGGCGGCGGGCTACCCCGTCTCAGTCAGGGGTTTACTCAGCGAGACCCGCTCCGCAGCCGCTATCGCCGAGTTGCCGACTCGCACCGAAAATGAGCAGGAGCCAGAAGGGTCGACCGCCGGAACGCATATAGGATCAGAGGCACTCTCAGAGACAGCCCAGCAAACGGGTCGCTCTTATGGTTTCCGGCAATTTACTGTCCTGCAGGCGATTGCCGCCCTGACACTCAGGTTACCGTTATTGCTCATGGCTGCCTTGGTCCTCGCGATTATCGACCCCGAAGAATTACTGCTGGTGGGAGATATCCTCGGTTTTTTGAAGGCGACGATTTTCGCCTACTCCGTGTACATGATCGTACCTTTCGTCAATCTCGGTTGGGTATTGCTCCTCCGCTCTATCCAGGCGGTCACGGTGCGTGCACCCCCCATGACCCCCGGGCGCTACACAAAATTTTCCAGCCATCACCTGCAACTGTGGTGGCTGGAACAACAAGCCGACTTTGTTCTCAAACCGCTGGTCAAAGGGCTGCGCAGCCCGGTGCTCTTCAATTGGGCACTCAAGCGCTTGGGCGCCGACATTCATCCCAAAGCCTTTATCGCCCAGAGCACCGAGTGGTATGGCCCGCTCTCACTTATCTCTATCGGTCCAGAGGCTGTTATTCAAGCGGGCGTGCAAATGAGCAGTGCTCGCTGGGAAGGAAGCGATTTTATTTTGGATACGATTCGAGTGGGTCATAAAGCGCGGGTGGGGAGCCGTGCCATGCTCTCTGTTGGCGCCTCACTCGGGCCTCACTCATGGCTCACGCCTTTGTCCTGCCTCGACACCGAGACTGAACCCAATAGCCAAATCAGCGGCGTTCCGGGGACCAAAGCGGGGAACTACCGACCACCCAAGGCACCTGACCTTGCTGCGACCGCTGCACTCACCGACGCGCTAATAGACCTCCGCAATGTCGCGATCCAATTTGCGCTGGAGGTCTTGCTGGTGATTGTGCCCGGGGCGTTTATTGCGCTACTGACCACCTGGTTTCTAGGATTCGATGTGCTCAGCAAAGTGAATTTGGATGCGAACATGCTGACCGGGCGTGACCTGCTGGTGATGAGTGGCGCAGGAGTGATCGGCATTTGGCTGGGGGTACTCACCAGCTCGCTCATTCTCTGCACTTTTCTCCGTCTCACCCCCACACCACCGGGCTGGACGCGCGCCGCCAGCTTACGAGGAACGTTGGCGCGCTACCGGCAAACCAAGATGAATCAGGTCCAACAAATGTGGGGCTGGAGCCTCACCGGTCAGTACCTGCGAGCCCTGGCGGGCGTAAAATTCTCGCAGGTCGGGGCCTCAGAGTGCGACGAGTTAGTGAACCTCCTCCCCGAGCACCTCCATGCGGATGCCAACGTGTTCATCGCGCAGGGCTGTTTCTGCAACGTACTCGATGAGCACGGCGCCTTCCTGCTCGCGCAGCCGGTTCAGATGCCTGCCGGATTCTTTGCCAGTAACAACGCCATGATTGAGCCAGGGCCGGTCCCCGGCAACCTGCTTCTGGGGGTGTCGACACCGCTCGGTCCCCACCTGTACCGACCGCAATACAGCGACCGCCCCGACAACAAGCGCGTGCTCGCCGGCAACCCCCCTTTGGAGCTGGGTACCGCTGATCCGCAGAGTGCGCCCGCGCACCCGCAGCCATCACTTGGCATTTTTCTGGCCCGGTTCCTACTCAACGATCTTGGCTCTGTGGGCATCATTCCCGGTATCACGGTATTTCTGGCCACCGGCTTACTGGTCAGCCTCAATGTCATGGGCTTCAGTAATGTTGGTGCGGCATTGATCACCAGCATCGTCGTGCCGCTGTCGCTGCCCCTGCTCGCACTGCTCGTCAAGCTGATCCTCGTGGGAAATCGCTGGGGACGTCATAACAGCGCGCCGTTTTGGTCAGTGCGTCACTTCACCTACTTTCTGGCGCAAGACTGCTTCTTTCGCCTGATGACTGGCTTTATGAGCGCGGTATCGGGCACGGCGCTCGCAAACCCAATCTTGCGACGCTTCGGCTGTCGAATTGGCCGACGTACATTGATCGGCTTGCCGCTACAGATGTCTGACTGGCACGCCGTCGATATCGGTGACGACTGCGTTATTAACGGACAAATGCAACTGCACAGTTTCGAGGATCGCGTGCTGACAGTGTCCCGAACAACGATTGGAGACGGCGCCGCTATCAACCGCGGGACCATGCTGATGGGCGGTGCCCATCTCGAGCCAGGCGTCACAGTTGATCCTCAGTCGCTGGTACTCAAGGCCATGCGTCTGGCAAGTGGCGTTCATGCGGGCAGCCCGACCCAGCGTATTCGCTGACTCCCTAAAACCGTTGGCGGCAGGAGCAAATCAGTGCCGCATCGGCACCCACCGCCAGTAGGTTAAGCAGCGCCAGAGCCATTCCACCGGTCCGCGCCGAAATCGCTGGAGCCACCAGTGGCAAATAAGCACTTGCAGCGCATAGATCACAACAGCGAGCGCCACCACTTTTGCTGGCCCCCACACAAAAGCAACGCCCAAGCCGTAGCCATAAAAAACTGTAGTAAAAATCAGCGTCTGGCTAACATAGCTGGTTAAGCTCATCTGCCCGGCGCTGGCAATTCGACGCCTTAGCCCAGCCAAGTATTCACTCTGAATCCAGCACCACACGCTGGAGAACCAGGCGCCAGTCAAAATGATGGTGGCGGCCAGATACACCAGATCCCCTCCCAGCACTTGCATCGGCGTGGCGTATGAGCGCTCAAAAGGCGCATAACCCACGGTGGCTGACCAATAACTCTCAATACCCATCAGCGACAGCCCTAGCACCCACAGCACCAGTGCAATTGCTAGCGCGTGCCCGCGTGTCAGTCGCTGCAACGCGCCCCAGCCGCTGCGAATGAGGCAAAACCCGAATAAAAAACAGGCGAGCACTAGGAGCCCCGAGTCAGGATATTGCCAGTCAGTCCAGAAACGCTCGGGTAAAAACGCGCCATGATAAGCCATTACCTCGGTAAAACTCCCCGTGAGGAGTGGCGAATCCGTTCGGTCCTCTTCAAGCCATGCGCTTGCTTCCGCTGCATTTTCTGCCGGCCAATCATCCCCCCGATCGCCACCCAAGAGATGACCCAGTGGAAAGCTCAGCGCCAACAAAATTGCCAGCAAGAGCAACCATTTGGTGGGCAGCCGATAGAGCAATAACAGCAAGACGCCGAGCTCGGCGTAGAGCATCAGAATATCGCCCTCAAACAGCAAGCCGTGCAGACACCCTAGGAGCATCAGCACACCAAAACGACGCAGCGAACGGGCCATGGTGTAGCGGGGAGATTGGGTTTGCAGGAAAAAACCCATGCCGAACAGCACGCTGTAGAGCATCCAGAACTTGGTTTCAAAAAAGACGTGTTTGACCTGCCGCGCAACTTGATCGGCCACCCCCGACCAGGCAGGGTAGTCCGCACCAAAACTGAACACATTAACCAGCAAGATCCCGAAAAGCGCCACACCACGGAGAAGGTCCAAGAACTCGATGCGGTGACCAACGGTGGCAGTATCGGTCAAAAAAGGACGTCCCACTCCCGGTCGACCAACTGTAATGTCTGACCTAATCCACGCTCGCAAGCCCGATCATAGATGGCTGACGCTACGGCGATGTCTTCGATGGCAAGGCCAAAGGGATTCCAGAAAATACGTTCCTCGGGATGCGCTCGTCCCGGAATATGTCCAGCGACGACCTCCCCAAACTCGCCATGAATACTGTCTCTCGAGAGCAATCCCGCGCGATGCATCCGGGCCAGAACCCGATCAGAGTGAACGCTCTGGTGCCAATCATCGACAACAATTTTGTCAGCAGCAGAAACTAGCTCAAAGGTCGGATCCATGAGCGACACATTCATAAACAGTGAGCCAGCCTTGAACTCGGCCGCAGTGACGTAGGGCTCCGATTCAGTGGTCGCAACAATGCCCATGTCCGCCTCTGCCAGCGCCTCCTGAAAACACCGCGCGGCCTCCACCGTCACGTCCAGCGAGGCCATGTGCTCGACAAAAGCGCTCAGACGTTCTGCGCTTTGATCGTAAGCGCGATACTGCTGGATGTTCGGGAACCACTTGGATATCGCCCACAGCGTCAGTGCGCCAATGCGCCCAGCGCCGACCAGCCCAACCGATTCACTGTCTGCTCGCGCAAGGTAGCGTGCCGCTAGCGCTTGAACTACAGCGGTACGCATCGCGCTGATCAGAGCGCCTTCCATAATGGCAATGGGCAACCGATGGACCGGATCATTGAGAATAATCACCGCATTGGCGCGGGGTAGTCCATGCCTCGGATTAATGTGGGAACTGGCAATCCACTTCATCCCCTCTCTGTCGAAGGGCGTTCCCACGTGCGCTGACAGACCGATGATGCGGTCTGCGACATGCGGGCATTCGGGCCGTTTGAGGAAGCTACTTGGGGGCGCAGTAAACGCCTGTTGTTGATGCAGTTTAAAGACTTGCTCCAACACAGCACTCACCCAGTCGACGTCTGTGGCCCCCGCGTCGATCACATCCTGCTGACTGAGAAACAGTGTACCGGTGTCGGTCACGAGTGTATCGGTGACGTCAAAGTCGGTACGTTGATGCCCATCGATTCGAGCCACTCCACATCAAACTGAGTCTGAGTATAACGACTCCCGTGATCCGGAATGAGGGCCAGCAGACGAGCGTTACTGTCGAAAAGTGGTGCGACCGTCTCGCGCATCACGTGACAAGCGGCGCCACCGGAACCGCCCATCAAAATTCCCTCTGTACGCGCGATTTCCGTGGCGGTGTTGATCGCCACACCTGCTTCGATGTAGACCACCTCATCGATAAAGTCATAGAACGCCTCACCGGCATAATTGGCAGGCTCCAAACTGGTCCCCATGCCATTAAGGAACCGCGGCTCGGGTGCCTTACTGCATGGAAGCGCCAGAGAGCCCACCTCATCCACCAGCCAAATTCGGGTATCAGGGGAATGCTCTCGCAACCACCGCGCAACGCCGATAGAACTTCCGCCGGTGCCTGCCACCATGACCATGGCATCGAGGCGACCGTCCATCTGCTCGAGAATTTCCCGCCCGGTGGAGGTTCGGTGCGCCTCGACCGCTGCAGGGGAGTCGTATTGATCAAGGTAAATGGCATTCGGTCGCTCAGCCTGCACCGTTTCGAGCCGTTTGAGGCGAGTCAGGTGGTAGCCGCCGGTGTGATCCATTTCGTCGACCTTCACCAGGTCTGCACCCAGTAGCTCAAGGCTCCGTTCAGTGGAGGGGTTGAGCTTGGGATCAACCAGACAAATCAGATGGTAACCCTTCACGGCACAGATCATTGCCATGCCGATGCCGAGGTTGCCCGAGGTCGAGATAATAATTTCAGCGCCGGGCGCAAGACTGTGTTCCCGCTCCGCCCACTCGATCATGCCAAGGGCGGCACGGTCTTTCATACTGCCACCGGGATTGGTGAACTCCAATTTCGCGAGTAAAAGGGCCTCAACCCCAGCGCCATAGCGATTGAGCTCTACAATGGGCGTATTACCAATTGCCTCAAGAACAGAGGCATTGAACCCTGCCATACCGGCCCTAATGAAGGTTTTCTTCGCTTCGATGCTAGGCCGGCTGGGACAAGATATCAAAGCGCACAGAGCGCAAAAGGTGACAAAGTTTTAGGGCTTAATCCCCGCTAAAAAGCTTGCCCCACACTTTTGCCGCCGATTCACCGAGCCCGGTAACCGATTTCAACGCCTTGTTCAGTTCATCTGCGTCTTCACCGATTTCCTCAACGGTCTTACCCTCTTCCTCCTGAGGCTTGTTAGCCGGTTCGCTGTTAGTCTGGCCAAACAGAGTCAGAGAAATCGAATCCCACCTTCATCGGCTCCGCAGGTAGCTCAAAACGCGACTGGGGAACCGCTTTGTTAGACACGCTCACTGGGCGGAACTTCGAGTCCTCGCTGGCACTCATGCGCGCAATGTCGTCACTAAATTCAAACGACATCCCGGTCTCGCCAGCTTCGTTTCCGTAGGTCACGCTGCTCGCTTAACTCGACAACGACAAGCTAACGGCGGCCAGCCTAAACAGCCTGAAAGCCACCTGACGGGGGACAAATTGAGGAAGCATACTCATTGGAACTTCCTATTCCAGTGATGACACGGAATGCTCTCGCAGCAGCGTTCACATCAAGGAGAATTCAATACGCAGAGGGAATCGCATTCTGCCATCACTGCACGGCGTCAATCCCTGACGCGCCGCAAAGGTTGCGTCGGTAATAGAAAGGAAGCTATACACCTCTGGGGAAGGCGACCTCAAGCGTAAGAGGCGCAAGATCTCGAAGCGACCACACAACAACAGGAGTCAATATGAAACTTTTCCAACTTTGCGCTGCGCTGGTCATCGGCGCGCTCTTGCTGCCGGGCATCGCTCGGGCCGATGGCCACGGCGGTGCCGAAGATGCTGTCGCTGCGGCAATCGGTGAATACTGGGCTGCCAGAAACGCCGGAGACCACAAGGCCGTCGCCAACCTGGAGAGCCCTGCCGGAATCTATGGCACTAACTCCGATGGCAGCTTTCACAAGCCCTTTGCAGCCTCTAGCGCCGATGACTGGAAGCGCAACATGGCGGGCCAGAAAAACAACACGCAGCTGTTTTACCTCGAAGTCGCTGAAATTGCCGACGGCGTGGTGTACGCGCGCTATTACATGGAGGGCATGGTCGGCGACGCATCAGAGCAATATCCCTATCGTACTCGTGTCACCAACGTCTGGACTTTGGAAGATGATGGCCAGTGGCGCATCAAAGCCATGCACTTCTCCGGTGCCGGTTTTGGCGGCACACACCGCACGCAAAACACAGACTTTGAGGATTGAATTCGGGCACCCGCGCTAATCGAGCGCTGAGATAGCGGCCCCCTACTGGGCCGCTTTTTTTTGCCGCTTATTCTGCAGGAGTCCGTTATATTAGCGACACCATGAACACCGCCCCTACTCGCCCCGCGTTGCGCGGTTGCCTCGACGCCTTACCGCTGTTTATTCCGGCACTGCCGTTTGCCTTTGTATTCGGCGTGGTAGTGGCAGAGGCCGGCATTCCCGCGTGGCTGGGCTGGTCGTCCTCACCCATTATTTATGGGGGGGCAATTCAAGTGACCCTGTTTACGCTGATCGGCGAGGGTGCCTCCGTAGCCGCCGCGGTAAGCGCCGCACTGATCGTTGGCGCTCGCCATATGCTTTACTCGGTAACGCTGGCGCCAAGATTTCAGAATCAGCCCTCATGGTTTCGCTGGATCGGATCTTACGTGCTGATTGATCAGGTATTCGTATTGAGCCAGATCAAGCCCGTCGATGAGCCCGTCGCTTTTCGTCGCTATTTTCTTGCAGCAGGATTTACTTTTTGGATTTTGTGGATGACGTGCACCGCGCTTGGTGTTGCACTGGGTCCTCAGATTCCCGCACATTGGCGGCTCGACTTTGCCGCACCCGTGCTGTTTGTAAGTCTGATGATGGCTGCCAGTAATCGACCCGACAAACTTGGCGCCGCAGCACTGGCGACGGCCCTGACTTACCTCCTAGCCCCGCTACCCAACCGATCAGGCATGTTGATTGCAGTGGTCATAACCGTTGTCATCATGTTGCTGTTGCCCCGCAAGGTGAACCCTTGATCGCCATCGCGATTATTCTCACAGGCATCGGTTCCTACGCCATGAGGGCTTTTTTTATCTTTGCCCTTGCGCGATACACTTTTCCACCGGTGTTGCTTCGCGCGTTGGAGTATGTGGCACCCAGTGTCATGGCGGCACTGGTGATATCGATGATGACAACGCCCGAGGGAGAGCTGGTCGCAGGCGCCGCTGAGTGCGCAGGGCTCATTTGCGCAGCCCTCGCCGCGCGATACTCAGGCAACCATATCCTTGCTCTGATAGCCGGAATGGCGGTGTTCTGGGGCGTCACCTGGTTTCACTAACGCTCCCCCATCTAGCCCACCCCAAGCCAGCTTGCCGCCATTTTACACCTGCAAAAAACCGGTATCCCTGCTCCCTCAATGATGCTACAACGGGGCTCTGGGCGTTTATCCCACTGGTCACAGAATCACTAATGACGGAGAAGGATCGTTATGTTTAAGAACTCAATTTTAGGCGGATTGCTGTTGTCTCTGAGCATCTATACTCAGGCAGAGATCTGGGAAGATTATGCTCTGAGTGAGGAAATTATCGAACATACCGTAATTGCGGTACAGGGCAATTATCTTGATGACTATCTTGTTCGTCTGGAGCGAACCTGGGTTCGCAGTATGGAGGTGCAAAAAGAGCTGGGCTACGTCACGGACTACAGCATTCTGGTATCCACGGCCGCGGACTCACCTAATGTATGGCTCAACGTCGAGTACCCCAACATGGCGGCCTATCAGCCGAATGAGGAGAAATGGAATAAGGTGAATGAGATCCTCGCAGAGCGCTACTCGGATGACGAGGAGGAGCTGGATGCCATTGCCAAGGGTTACGAAGAAATCCGCACGATGATCGATCATCAGATCCTGCACAAAGTCACTTATAAGTAAACGTCTGCCGTGCCCGTGACAAGGGCAACGTCGCATTGAGGCGGGTCTGCCGTCAGGCCCGCATCAACCCATAGTACGATAACGGTAAGCCGTTCTGCCCTAACGGACTAAAACACTGTCTCACTACCCCCCAAAAGTCGCAGCTGCTGTTGTCATAGCCAACATGATCGGGACTGGTGTCTTTACCAGTCTCGGCTTTCAATTGCTCGACATCCAGTCAACGCCAGCGCTCATGATGCTCTGGGTGGTAGGAGGCTTCTCGGCTCTATGTGGTGCGTTGAGCTATGCGGAACTCGGTGCCGCACTACCCCGCTCGGGGGGGGAGTACCATTTTTTGACGGAAATCTATCACCCGTGCGCGGGGTTTATTTCTGGCTGGATCTCAGCCACGGTGGGCTTTGCTGCACCTACCGCCCTTGCTGCCCTCACGTTTGGGAGCTACCTCAACTCGAGCGGTCTCAGTATTGACCCAGTCTGGCTAGCCACTACAGCGATCATTACACTAACGGCTGCCCATTGCACTACACGTGCACGCAGTGGCACGACACAAACGGGCTTTACGGCACTTAAAATACTGCTCATCCTGGGCTTCTCGGTGGCGGCGCTTACGCTCGGTCACGGTGGGAGTCAGGTTGAATTTGCGTGGACCGACGACGCGACCGTCGCGCTGAGTAGCGGCGCCTTCGCCGTATCGTTGATCTATGTAAATTACGCTTACTCAGGCTGGAATGCCGCCACCTACATCAGCGGTGAGCTTTCGTCCCCGCAACGGAGCCTGCCGTGGGTACTGGGCATCAGCACAACCTTGGTAGCCGCCCTATATTGCCTGCTCAATTTTGTTTTCTTATCGATCGCTCCGACAGAGGCCATGGCAGGCAAAATCGAGGTCGGCGTCATTGCGGCGGAATATGCCTTCGGATCTGCTACCGGCACCTTGATGGGCGTGTTACTGGCACTGCTATTGATCTCCACTATCAGTGCCATGATTCTCGCCGGACCGCGGGTGCTACATCGTATTGGACAGGATTACCCCAAATTCGCATGGCTCGCCAGAGAGAATAAAGACGCAATTCCCATTGTGGCTATTACCGTGCAGTCGGGCACCGCGCTTCTTTTTTTGTGGTCCGCTTCTTTTGAGCAAATCCTCATTTTTGCCGGTGCCACAATGGCATTCAATACCTTCGCTACGGTACTGGGACTTTTTATCCTGCGCTGGCGACAACCGAACTTACCGCGACCCTTCCGGGTAACGCTCTATCCGTTCACTCCACTGGTTTTTCTGGGAATAACGGGTTGGACGCTGATCTACATCGTCATGCAACGGCCGATTGAAGCGCTAGTTACTGCCGGGATCCTTCTCAGCGGAGGACTTCTATACTTGATCTCCAAGCCGAGGGTGACTGCCTGAACCGTCGGCGGCCATCGCTGCAAATATGCAACACCAAACTTAATAAAAGTTTCACTAACAAGAAAAGCTTGCTCTGATAACTTTCTATTGCTCTGGTGTCCGTCTACCGCGGAGCACCTGTTGATCTGGTTGCAGAAACAGACATCACGCACAAAGCTATCACCACATGGGGAAGTATCATGAATAAATTAATTATCACCCTTTGTACCATGCTCGGCGCAGCACTTTTGACAACTTCGGTCACACGTGCCGACGACCACATGATCGACAACATTAACGTGCAACAACCCTTTAACGTTCAGGCCAACCTGTGCAAGCTCAATCCGGGCGTGGGTATCGACGACTACCAGGCCATGATCGAAGACTATTTTGTGTGGGCAAAAAAGAACAATGTCGACCCCGTATTTGTCAGACAGTTTCCGCTGTTTTCACACCAGAATCTGGCGCGGCCCTGGCCCTATGATTTTGTCGAATTTCTGGTGAGCGACTACCAGCGCTGGGGTGCCGCCTGGGATTTATGGCTCACCTCAAAGGATGGCATGGCGCTCAACGACCGCTGGCAATCGCTTGCCGTTTGTCACGTTAAGCAGGCGCATGCCTTTATGCTGTATGCCGACCCCAAAGCGATGGCGGAGGACGACGAGCGATATGTCACCTGGAACTGGTGTACGCGTAAAGATGGCGTCACATTCGAGGAGCTGTCTGCCAAGCACCGAGAGTACGCTCAAAATATGCAGCAAGATGCCGGGGGCATTATTGGCTGGCTGGTTATGTTGCCTCATACCGGAGGGGCTGACTCGGCGGGTGAATTTGCTCACGTAGCGGTGTATCCGGATATGGAGGCCTTTATGTCCAGGCGGTCAATGCTGGCAAACGGTGGCTGGATGATGACCCGCGACTATTTCAACCTATACGCCGATTGCACCGGAGAAATGCTCAATACGGAGACGGTGTTACACCGGCCCTAACATCAAAAACTCAAGAGTAGAGTTAAACGTGCCCGGAAACACCAGCTCCGGGACAAATTTAGCAGGAGGAGCCAACGAGAATGAACTTTAAATTGTTGATCAATGCTTCAGTCGCGATCACTGCCACGCTTGCAGTTACCGCGAGTCACGCCGAGGAGACGCCTACATGGGCAACAGGCAACCCGGTAGAAATCTATGGATGCAACTTCAAAGATGGCGTAAACGGTTACGAACAATCCCAAAAGTTCGCGGCCAGCTGGAATCAATGGGCCGATGAGCAAGGTGCCTTTGGGTCTTACGTAGCGCAACTGATGTGGGCGGAATTCTCCGACGCAGAATACCCGAGCAACTTCACTTGGCTTGGCTACTGGGACAACTATGCCGACGCGGGTAAGGACATGGACATTCGAGCCAGTAATGGCAACAGCATGTACGCAGAAGCCAATAAATTTCTGGAACAGTGTGCTCACAGCGAGTGGGGAGCCTGGGAAATATTGGCCGGCGGCGACTGGACCAACGGCAGCCACATTACCGAATTTAGCGACTGCTTCTACAAAGAAGGCAAGGACGATTCAGACTTGCTTGTTGCCAACATCGCCTACGCAGAAGAGCTTGCCAAGCGCGGCATGAACGGCGCAGCAATGGGCTCTGTGCAGCTATGGCCACGAGCAGGTGCCGCAACGGGCGTGCAAAACGCGTTGAGCTTTAAGTGGGTGCGAGGCTACCCCAACTTCGCAGCCTACACCGCTTTTACCCATGCATTGTGGAACGAAGGTCTCGGGTCAGCGTGGGGTAACTTGTACGGGGATATTGTTAGCTGTGATTCCAGCCGCGTGTATCACTCGGAAGTCATTCGCTCCCCATAATCTCTGGGTCACTGGCCACTCAGTCCCAACGGGGCTGAGTGGCCTTAATTAACCAACGTATCTGTGCGCGCACCAACTCACCTATTGAGGCATGCGCTGGGACGCCACGTTCAATAGTTTAATTTTACCATCCTCAAGCAGCACGTCGATGGTTTCGTAGGACTTGGTCTGGGTTCCATCAGCACTGGTGTTCGTGACCACCGTACCCGTAGCCAGCCACTCCTCCATGGCTCCTTCGGCGTTTAGCCCATCGTTTGCAATTACCCACCAAACTTGCCACTTCGGTTCTTCTGCCGCCACCCAGTTTTGCAAGAAAGCCGTTTGAGCGGCAGAACCCTCTACCACCTCACCCTGAGCCGTAAGACCCCTGAAGTCCTCAGCATTCATTGCTGCGATTTTGTCGAAATCACGATCATTGTGTGCCTGAATATAATCGACCCAGATCTGAGCATTCGCAGTATTACCGGCAAACAGCGGCTTCGACGTGCCATCCTCAAAAAACTGCGTGCCAATCTGTGCCGTACTGCCACCGCCCACCGCGTGGGACATCATAAAACCCGCATCATCGAATACTTGAAATTCAACATACTGGCCACTTTCGATCACTGCTTTATGGATCGAGTCGCTCACCTGACCGCCCGTCGTCATTTTCGTTTCAATGAACACGACGTTACCGGCAGCATGAAACGCAACAGGCTCTACCTTGAAGTCTGGCCACAATTCACCAATCGGCGTAAAAACCTTTTCGATGACCTCATCGGCCCCCACGTAATTGCCACCGTAGGGAAAACCCTCAGGCATTTTCCACTTAACATCAGGCGCCTGCGTTTGCGCCCATACTTCCATATCGCCTAAAGCAAAAGCATCGTAGCCCGCCTTTGCTGCTGCAATATTCGCTGCATCCTGATTAGATTTGCTCTGACACGAGGCCAGCCCAATCACGATAGTCATAATGGTCAGGATTCTAAGCAACATATTGATCTCCTCTTGTTCTCTTTTTCCAACAATAAACTGCGTGCTACCGGCAAGAAGCCCTCGCTTCGACACACCTCCGCACTCAAGCCTCTTTACTTCGCCAAGCCCTTATCTCAAAGATCATGCTAGCGCTACCCGGGCGTGCCACCGAATCACGGTTGTGTCAGGACACATTCGTCAGTAATCGGAGTCAAATCGTCGATCTGGGTCTCTAACGGCCACCACATGTGTCGATCAATTTTTCTCTGCTCGTAGGTGCCACTCTCTGACACTACACATTTGGGGAAAAAGGGCGGCTGATCCAGGGCCAGTTCCTTTACCAACGTCCCATTCCCCGAGTGTTGCGTCACGGCGCAGCCAGCCATGAACACTGGTAACAGCATTTTTGGGATCTGCCCCGCTCTCATTTATCAGAGCCGGCTCTGCAGTTAAGCTCAACCACGTTGCCCGTAGGATCGCACATTTTTAGCTGGGTAATGACGACACCCTGATGATTCAACTCACGGCGATTGAAGTCGACGCCTGATGCAATGAGCTTTTTGATCATGCCTTCGAGATCATCACAGGAGAACGCCACGTGATCGAGGTAGCCAGGAACTAATCCAACCGCATCCGGCGCATCAGTCCACTCCATTAAATGCACTACCGGCTGCTCCGACAAATAAAGCCAATACCCATGGGATCTAACCGCGGGCCGGGCACCCACTGTCAGGCCCAAGGCGTCGACATAAAAGTCGCGCACCGCATCCAGAAGCGGGCGCGGTGCGCGGATATTGAAGTGATCAAAACCAATGACACTCAAGGCTCTATCCTTTTGTACCTAGCAGGTATGGATCTCATACTGAGCCCGGCGCCCGCGGCAATCCAATTTCGCGGGCAACCATCCTGCCACCTCCGGACTTCAGTCTCCCGAATTTTCTCGAACGGGAGTAGAGGAATAGAGATCATGAATTTCGCAGGTCGTAATTTCCAAAAACTTCGCGAACAATGCACTGCCCTCTTCCCCGTTAAAAAAGCTATCTAGCCCTGAACCCATTTGGCTGTAATCGGGCCAGGCACCAACCCAGAGAAAATCCAGAGCGGTCATATTGCTTTTGAACATCGGGGTCATCACCCATGCGTTGTAGCCGTCATCAGGTAATTCATCGACAACCTGATTCCACTGATCAGTCCAAGACATGAGGTCGCTCATGCTCTTTCCGTCGTTGAACTTGCAACCCCAAAACTCTACTGGGTTAGCAGAGAGGCTAAATTGCGACCACACCAACAATACAGTCGCTATTAAATAACGCGTCAACATCTTCATCACTTATCTCCTTCTCAACGACATGAATTTGCGTTCGGGACACCGGCCAACAAGCAACGTAACCAAAGCATGCTACCGCCATTCTTTGGGCTGTGACATCCCCAAGCACCAACGCAATTGATCCTTCAGTAATAGTACTGCTCGAGGCGGATATCATTGAAGCAAAATCAGACGACGTCAGCGCATTAAAACCGGTGATGCAGACTGAACTGGAGCTGTCCTTTGTTAAAAAGGTCAGAGTGCTGCTGCATGTAACCAAACTGGAATTGGGTACGAGCGGAGACGGCATAGCCCAGAGCCCCATACAGACGGTTCCGATCGTAGTAGTCGACCTCCCTACCCTTACCAATGTCCCGCTGCCCGTTCACAAACAACTCGTCATAAAAAGACAAGTACCACGTACCCTCAGTAACTATGGTCGAGTTAAGCGGAATGGTGACGGACAGCGCATATCGGAACCGGGTTCTAAAGTCCTGGCCTTCGACCCACCTCTGCTCGAATCTGAAACGATGTCGAAGTAGTATTCTGTCACCGAGCCGCTGTGGCAGCAGGGCTTCCTGATAAACCCGATTTTCTGAAACGGTCTTTCTGGACGGGCCGAATTGACCTGAGGTGATGTTGGCCATACCGAGAGTGAACAGCTTGTTGGATGCTGTTGGTGAGAAAGTAATGCCGCCTCGGAGCAATAACTGCTCCAGGTCGCTGCCGTGGTCCCAACTACGATACTGAATATCTCCCTGAAAGCCCCAGTTGCTGTCTGACCATTGCTTGATAAAGGAGGTCATATACCAGGCGCCCACCTCATCGTCGTCGATCGAGGCACCCGCAGACCCTTGAGAAAAAAAGAAAAGCACCGGCACAGTGAAAAACCGCCCGACTCCCTTCAAGAACACGCCCATCGAAAAACTCCCACACCAGACACCCGAGTTTAGCGCGCTAACTTACTGGTCTTGCCAAGCCTCACAAACGTAACGAGGTATTTTTTACTGATAGATTTTTTCTATATCACTTTATGCGTCGATCGGTGAAACACGCCGCTCATGAGCGAGTCGGGACAACACCACTTCACGGGCTATTGCCCCTTATGAACAACACTGATCCGAAAACTTATAGATGAGGTAGCAAGTACCTACTCTATTCGGCTAATTACCCCATGATTTTTGGTTTTGGCACTTACGTGCCCGCTACAAGAAAACCCGACTCTCGATCTCGCGAACAACGTGCCGGCGGCACAGGTGCGCCTCGCGCTAAGTCTGTAGCGGCTGCAGAACGCAATCTCAGCGTAGCCCAAATTTATTATTTGGAACACGAGAGAAAGCTCAGGGCACTGCACACACTGATAGAGAACGGAGCCAGCCTAAGCGAAGCTGCCCGACTCATCGGCGTTTCTCGTCTCTGCGCGCACCGCTGGAACGACTACGGAAGGCGCTAGCAGTCCCTACCCAAATGCCGTGTGACGTGGGCAGTGATCGAATCGGGGCAAATATTGCACATTTGTGTTTCGGCTGACGTAACCGACGGAAGTATCATTCTGCCGCACCAAAACATGCGCGAGGGCAAGTTATGAGTAGCGTTTTCCGAATAGGGGCAGCGATGCTTTGCCTTTGTTGTATCGGGGCATTGCGGGCGGAGGTGCCAGCAGGGACATTCCAGGTGGGCCCGTTCGAAGTAAGGACAGGCGAAAGCATCTCGGGCTATCTCGACGTACCCGGGGGTATCGACCAAGGAACGCGCGTGCCGATATCAATAATCCACGGGGCTCGGCCAGGCCCAGTCCTCGCTCTGATCGCCGGCACCCATGGTTATGAGTACCCACCGATCACCGCTCTGCAGCGCTTGCGTCAAATATTAGAGCCCAGTGGAATCTCCGGCACCCTCCTCATGGTTCATGTTGCCAATCCACCCTCGTTTCTGGGGCGCACTATCTACACCAGTCCTGTCGATGGCAAGAACCTCAACCGGGTATACCCGGGAAAGCCGGATGGAACGATCAGCGAACGAATCGCCCACGCCATCACCACAGAGATTATTGAGCGAGCCGATTACCTTGTGGATATGCACGGGGGAGACGGCAATGAAATTCTGCGGCCTTATATCTACATGCCCATAACCGGCGACTCCGACCTAGATTCCAAGGTTCGTGGTATGGCCCTCGCTTTCGGCCTGGACCATATTGTTATCGACGAGGGCCCGATCAGCGATCCAGCGTTCTCAGTATTTACCGACCAAACGGGGCTGAGTCGCGGCATCCCGGCCATCACCACTGAGACCGGGCAGATGGGTTCCAACGATGATTACTGGGTTGATCTTGCGCAGTATGGCGTCATCAACTTGATGCGCCACCTGAAAATGATCGATGAGCCAGAGATCACGAACCGAGGGGTGGTCTGGCTAAAAGAATACGAAGTCGTTCGTGCCGAAGCGACCGGCGTGTTTCAGGCCGCCGTGCGCGACGGCTATGCTATTGCAAAGGGCGGCTTGCTCGGCGAACTGCGGGATCTTTTTGGCGACCCGGTAATGGAGGTTCGCGCCCCGTTTGCTGGCGTCGTGAACTATGTGGTGGGCACACCACCCGTGAGCGAAGGCGAACCGTTGGTGATGATTAGCAAGGTCGCAGACTAAAGGTTTCTTCGCATGCCGCCGATCTTCTGCCCGGAGCACACTATTGCCTCTGCTCGGCCATACAGAGAAATGTCGAGCGAAGAGAAGCAGTACCGTAATAGCCCTCAAGACTTGGGATAAAAGCGGCGAAGCGGACGCCGCCACATGTAACTCATTGTTATGATCAAGAGGGGCCAGAAACATTGGACCCTGTTCTACTCAGGAGTAGGGACTCGCTTTCTCGGCAGATTCCTCTCAAGGAATGTCAGCATCGTGCTAAAAAATTCTACCTTGTTGTCTTTATCATAAAAACCATGCCCTTCATTGGGCTTTACCAGCCACTCGTAGGGTTTGTTTAGGGCGTCCATCCTCTCCCGCAGCGCCTCGGCCTGCATCAATGGTACGCGTTGATCTAGCGCGCCGTGCACAATGAGTAAGGGTGCGTTGAGCTTCTCGAGATGATTGATGGGCGATCGTTGGTAAAGATCGACACGGTCATCACCGAGCGCTTGGTCCAGATAATTCCTGCCAGCCTGAGTAAAGGGGATGTCACCTTCCTCAAGCATCATTTCCAAATCATAGACTCCGACGTACACAATGGCACAGGCATAGAGATCAGGTTCTTTGACTGCGCCCATCAAAGAGGCATAGCCCCCGTAGGAACCGCCAAAGATGCAGACCGAGTCGCGGTCCGCAATCCCCTCAGCGATGGCCCACAGTGTGGCGTCAGTCACGTCGTCCTGCATCTCCAGGCCCCAGCGCTGATAGCCAGAGTAAAGGAAGTCGCGCCCATATCCGCCCGACCCTCTGAAATTCACCTGCAAAACACCATACCCTCGGCTTGCCAGCATTTGCACGTAGGCATCAAATTGCCAGTAATCTCTAACCCCATGCGGCCCGCCGTGGGGTAACACCACCAGCGGATAGGGTTTTTGACCTTGCTTGGGCAGAGTGAGGTAGACCGGCACTGATGTCCCGTCTCTTACAGTCAGGGTATAGGGCGTCATCGGCGCCATGTGCTGGGCCTTCACCGCAGGGAGGGTATCGGCGAGGTGGACGAATTGTTTGGTCTGGGCTTGATAAAGGAAGAAAATCTTGGGCGACACGTCGCTCTCGACCGACAGGGTCATCAGGGCCCCGTCTTTTGATACGGACGACACGTTCACCCGATATCCCTTGAAGGTGTTGTGGATATGTTCAAGCGATTGCCCAAAGGCACTCGCGGTGTCTATCGGCACGTAGACGGGATAATCAGGCTCCAGATAAATACCTATCAGGTTCCCGTCTTTGTCCATCTCCAGCGAGGAGATGTCGACAGTTGGATGCTTGTAGATCTCCTTCCGCTCACCTGTTTTTGGATTCAGCTCGAATAGCGTCTCAACGTCAAATTGGGCGTTGTCGATGATGTAGATCGACTCATTATCCGGCTTGAAGCCCACCGGAACGACGCTTCCCTCCGTCGACGGGAAGCTGCTGACCAACTCCCAGCCCTCATCGGTTTTTTGATGGATTTCCGAGGCGTTGTCGTTTTCGGGGTTGTTTGAGAACGCGTAGCGTATGCTGCCTGAGTGATCCGCGATGAGCTGCGCGTTGCGCGCGGGCGCGCGGGTTACCCGGCGCTCCCTGCCGTTGTAGATATCCAGCAGGATCGCCTCGGTGTAGCTACCTTCCCGCTCAGCAAAATTGTTTGCCGCAATCAGAATCTTTTTAGGTTCCTCGGGAAGGGTGCTCAGGATCGAGGCCCCATTAACCGACCGGCCGCCTTGCTTCCGTTGGCCAAAGATCCAGCGCTTTCTCTTGCCATTCCAGCTCATCGACACCATGTCGCCGGTAGGGAAGGGCTGGTCTTGCCAGACTACTTTCTGCGCGATCTGGCCTACGATGCGTTCATCGTTGGCCCAAAAAAAGTTGGAGATAAAATCAAGTCCGCGAACGTGTGCAATTGCTGTGACTTCCATGTTCTGAATGTCGAGCACGACCAACTTCGACTCAGTAACATCCTCAGGATTGAAAAATGTAGCGGCGAGGTACTCTCCGGTTGGACTGACCTTGATATTCTCGTAGGTGGGATTTGCAGCAAAAACCTCGAGCGGGACCAGGTCGGACTCCGTATCGTCTACTGACGCGGATTCGGCGCTCGAGGCGGCGGGAAATACCAGAGACGCGCCCAAAAGAATCCCTGCGACTGAACCGATAACGCACCATATCGGGGCGCGTCTCCGACCGTATGGAACCTGCATGCAATCTCCCCTCGGTAAGAGTGAGACTAATCTACAACCTTCGAGTCAAGTAGATCAATAATGAGCGCCTAGCGGCTGGATCTAATCGTTTACGGCAAATGGAATGCGCTTAAAAGCCAGGCGACCATCGCTCATAACAAGTAGCACATCCTGTAGCGCCTCGATGTTGGTCAGGGGGTTACCGGGAACCAAAACGAGGTCGGCCTCGAAGCCTTCCTCGATTCGACCGGTTCTATCATCCATCTGAAGTAACTCTGCCGATTTGACCGTTGCCGTTTGCAGGGCGTCAAAATTACTCATGCCGAATTCGACGAAGCGTTCTGCTTCGATGGAAATACGGTTGATAGCGTCTTCTTCATAGTAATGGTCTTTGCCGCGAGGTAACACCTAACTTGGCAGACTAGCTGGACATCGGTGGGCTGGAGGGCTGCTGGTACATCCTTGTAGATTGAAGGGGCCTGTGTTGGCTCCTTTTTATTTATTGAACATACCGACGCATCTATTTAACCTTTTTCACATGCGATACCTGCTCACAGCCCTGTGCCTTCTGCCAACTCTGGTGTCCGCCCAAGAACTTCACACATTTAGAAACGGTGAGGTGGCTGATGCTGAGAAGATTAACGAGACACACCAGTACATCCTGAATAACGCCAGTGGTGGGTGCTCCGTAGAGCAGGTGGATAACACCGCAGAGATTACCTGTGCAGATGGCACGACTGCCGTGGTGCCGGGGTATGGGACTGTGATGGTTTTCCCTGAAGGTGAAAACGGCTCACTCCCTAATGTGACCTACGATACCGGCGATGTAGTAGTCTACGACGCTAATGACGTGGTGTTGGCCCGCGTTTTGTATGCCGAGGAAAATCTCTATCAAGTTAAGCTGGCGGTGCAGGACGTTAATGAGGCATATCAGGCGTATATTGCCAATGAGCCAGATGCCAATAAGGTAGTGATAAGAGTATATGGAACTCATTACATCTACTTTCTGGACGAAAATTGCGCTGGCGCGGTATGGAAAGCGAACTCCCGATGGGACTCCTTAAGTCGGCACGCGGCGAAGCTCTGGGCTACGCCATGGCCGCTTGATACGAGCACACAGGAAACTTTGCTCTTCAAATCACGAAAACTCATGTCGAACAGAATGCTGGATGAGGCAACCTGTGAAAATGGCGAATATGTCCGAGAAACCTATCTAGCGGTCGAATACACCCCGGCCCCCGAAATCCTTAACGCCGCCTATCCAGTGAGGCTTGAGCAACTTCCCTAGTTACTCTTTTTCCAAATTCAGCTTTTAAGTGTGTCAGCAGTATCACTGGTATCAGCAGGGGACTTTTACCCCCCCCGGCCTATAGATATGCGCCGCCCATAAACACAGCCCACGAGCAAATTGTCGTAAGAGACTGTCGTAAAAAGGGGCGTATTTGTCGTAAAATAAAGGCCGCACTTAAGCGTTTATGCGGCTTTTAGGAGTATGGCGGAGCGGACGGGACTCGAACCCGCGACCCCCGGCGTGACAGGCCGGTATTCTAACCAACTGAACTACCGCTCCAGGTAGACAATGCGCATTGCATCGGTTGCTGCTTGCCTCTCTATCGAGAGAAGTGGTGGGTGATGACGGGATCGAACCGCCGACCCTCTGCTTGTAAGGCAGATGCTCTCCCAGCTGAGCTAATCACCCCCTGACAAGAGACCGGCATTATAGGGATCGAACTCACACTGTCAATGCGCTTTGGGGCGTATTTCAGGTCGTTAAGAGGCAGGCGCGCACACCTAAAGCGTGTAGAATCGCCGTCGATTTTGGCTCCAGTCCCGAGAACACCCCAACGATGGAACTCTACAAAGATTTTCGCTTCGAAGCGGCCCATTTGCTCCCAGAAGTACCTCAAGGCCACAAGTGTGCGCGCTTGCACGGGCACTCCTTCAAGGTGCGCATTACCATTTCGGGTGAGATGAATCCCAAAACCGGTTGGATTCTTGACTTTGACGACATCCGGCAGGCTTTTGAGCCGCTTCTGGAGCAGCTCGACCACCACTACCTCAACGAGATCCCGGGCCTAGAGAACCCAACCAGCGAACACTTGGTGCAGTGGATATGGCAACGCCTTAAACCTGCCCTGCCCGAGCTAACTGAGGTCGAAATTAGCGAAACTTGCGATACTGGTTGTCGATATCGCGGGGATTAAGTCAAGCTGAAAGCAAAATAATTTAAAAAAGTGGCTCAAGGCTATTGCATAAAATTAACATTCTGTAGTAACCCCTCCATTTTTGTTATGCACAAAGATGGGGCGTCCGAAACAAAATTGTCATTTAACGATGAAAGCCCACAACCACGCTGACGATAAGCCTATAAATAATTGTATTTATTGAATTAATTGGTCTTGATCAAAATTTAACCAATTTGGCATCAGTGACGGACTACTTACCTCAGGTGGCATATTGAACAAATTATCCAATGAGTTATCCACATAATCTGTGGACAGTTTTGATGGGACATCAGTTGCATACCGGGGCAATATCTTCCAGTAAATGCCGCTCTATAGCGTCATGCACCAGTCCCGGCTGATCGACATGTAACCAATGCCCTGCATGTGGCACGGTCTGAACCCTGCAATGCGGAAACCGGCGACTTATCTCGGGCAAGTGGTCAGACATGATGTAACCGGATTCACCGCCACGAAGAAATAGCGTCGGTGCCTGGCACTGTTGCTGCCCCGAGGGCGGGGCTCGCAACTGGGGGTAACCCGCAGTCAAGCCAGCGAGATTAAAGCACCATTGGTAACCGGTTGAACCGCTCGTCAGACTCATCAGCAAATAAGCGCGCACCTCGGGCTCTGCGATTACCTCTGCCAGCACGGCCTCAGCAGCCGCGCGCGTTTGGCATTGGGCCGCCTGCACTCGCGCCATTACAGTCAGGATTTCCGCGTGCTGGACCGGGTACTGTACCGGCGCAATATCAGCGACAACCAAGCGCCTTACCTGTGCGGCATGATTCAGCGCAAGTTGCATTGCAACCTTGCCTCCCAGCGAATGTCCTATCACATCACCCTCATCTATACGGTTGGAGGTCATCCATACCGACACTTCTTCGGCATACGCGTCCAGCGACGCAGCGCCGAGCCACTGCGAGCGCCCGTGATCAGGCAAATCCAAGCAATGCACCCTAAAGTAAGGCTCAAGCGCTCGCGCTATCCCTCGTAAATTGCTCCCTCGCCCAAATAAACCGTGCAATAAAATGACATCGCGTCCCTGCCCACCCGACACCGCTTGCAGCGAATTGTTCATGACTGCCCCTCCTTTGTTAGCATGGGCCTCTGTTTCAAAAGGATCGCCAGCATGCGCAGAAGCTCACTCTCCTCCCTGTCCACCCTACAGTTACTGCAAACGCCAGTAAAAATGCGGCAGTTTGGCCTCTTGGGCCTTCTCATTGCTGCGCTCAGTGCATGCGGCTCGGCCACGGTGGGCGGAGGTTATAACGCCACAACGCCCAACAATGTTTTAGAATCCACGGTATTCAATCAACTGGATAGCCCTATCGTTGTCATCGCCAACGTTAACTTGGGCGTACCTTCGCGTAACTACTTGGCGAAGCGGGAGGCATTTGTCGACGCCCGGATCACCGAATATCTTGAGAGTGCTGGCTACGACGTGCGCCCTCAAAGAGAGTTTTCTCAGCGCTGGAACAACGCCGTACTGATCTACGGAGACCCCGTCGATCCCACCACAGGTCGGGTGAACCAAAAGTCCTTCATTCAAATAGTGCAAGCGGTCCGCGATCAGCTGCGGCAGCAAACCGACATCGGCAGCATCGTATTCACCGATATCATTGAAAAAGATGTCTATTACGAGCAAGGCCTAAACCGTGTGACCCGCTTCGACGGCGTCACGCGAAAGCCAGCTATACAGGGAGCGGGCAGTGGCGTTACCGCGGACTTCGATTGGGCGCGGGCCGTATCTGCGGCCAGCATCCGTGTTGCCTGGTTCAATATGGATCTCGAGCGTCTGTTCTCTGGCGAAGGTGGCATAGAGGTGACCGACGCCGTAGACACCCGGAGCGGGACGGCTTTCGTGCGCCGCAGAGACGTGCTCGAAAATGAAAACCATATAGACGAGGGCATTGCCATTGCATTTCACCCCGTCATACCCATGAAGAACTGGCCGGGTAACCCCTGATTACGTCAGGGTCTCCACGCCTCTCTCAATACACCACATAGCGGATAATCCGCCCAACACAAAAATAGGCATGGGACGCAGGGCGGCCATGCGGCTCGCACCAACTAATCTCGCGCCGATGGCGAACAGCACAACGAGCAACGCGATAAAGGCCAGCTGCCCCAGTTCGATCCCTATATTGAAAGCCAGCAACGCCAGGGGAACGTTCGACTGGGGCAAACCGGTTTCGGCCAACGCGCCCGCAAAACCCATGCCATGCAGTAGGCCAAAGCCTGCCGCCAACCACCAGGGCTGACGCCACAGAGCACCCCCACCGTCTTGACGCGCCAACTCCACCGCAAGCACATAAATCGACAGCGCAATCATGAATTCAACCAACGCTACCGGATACTCAAATACTCCCAGCGTAACCATAGCGAGCGTAATGCTATGTCCCACGGTAAAGGCAGTCACGGTAACGATTAATCGCCGGTTCCAGCCCACCAAAAAAAGAAGACCCATCACAAAAAGCAGGTGGTCCGGGCCCTCCCAGATGTGCTCTGCACCCAGCTCAATGTAATCTCGAGTGACGCTACCGGCGGTACCCTCAACGGGCACCACAAAGCGGGGCTCAGCCGACGTAAATACGGCTTGATGAAAAACATCCACCGCCAGATAGAGCCGAAGCAACGCCGAAGATTGGTTATCCCCCAACCCACTGACCGATAGCGTCTTACCCACCAAACCTTCAGGGCAGGACAGGTCCATCTGCATTAGCACACCGGTGCCTTCCTGAATCCAAGGAGAAGTTGAGGTGATCTCACAATGAGCAGGAAAGACCGGCTCCATGGGTACGGCGGAAACCTTCTGTATCGGCGTCTTCCAGGTCGCGTTGAAACTAGTTTCGGAAAGCTGCCTTATTTCGAGCAGCGAGGGCGCGAAGCGGTGCGCAGGTACCTCTGAGGAAAAAAGAGCAACGATCAGTAGCAGCCAGAGTCTCATGATCGCCTCACCTCATAGCGGGCCATCGCGCCTTCCACCCAATCCTGAATCGACTGCGCCTCGGTCTCGCGAATCAGGTCTCGCGATATGCGTTCGCTCACTTCCTCCAGTGCGAGAGTGCGCGACGCTGCCACTGCTTGCACGTACACGTAATGCTGACCAAAAACAGACGCTATCGGGCCGAACCATTTATTGGGCTCGACGCTAAGCGCGCTCAGCTGCTCGGAAAATACTGCTCCAAAAACACGCGTTATCTGATCTGGGCTTTGTCTCGAAAATTCATAGCCCGACAAAAAAGGCGCACCGAGCAAGCGTGCTTCCGCGGGGTCCAGCTGTTTTGCCTCTATCTCAGCCACAACCCCACTCATCTCGCTACTTCGATCCGGGGACAGAAATACATGACTGAACGAGTAGCGCTCCGGCTCACGCCACGCCGCCAGATTGCGCTCGTATCGTGCCTCCACCTGCTCATTAGTAGGAGAAGGGATTGGATGAGTCGCCACAATCAAGCGCTCCATGATTTGCACCAAGCGGCGCCGAATCACCTCATCAGTCAGGTGTAGCCGTAATGCATAGCCCTGCTCTATCAATTCAGCATCACTCGCCTCAGTGCGGGCGTCCAGAAAGCGCATATTGCGGACAATGCGCTGCTCAACCGCAACGTCGCGATAATGAAGATCCCGCGCGATGGCTTCTCTAAAGAGCAGCTCGTCTCGCAGTTCCGTGTCGATAAAGCGCTCCAGCACCGCGGGGCTCACCGTGCCTTGGGCAAACTGCGCATAGTTCTGAACCATGGCGTCTAGCCGCTCGGCACTCGGAGGGCCCAGCACTGGCTTGGCTGGAGGAAAGGCCCATTGGTTCGCAAAAAACAAAGCAACGCCCAGCAGAATAAACTGAAGCCAAGGTCTATTGAGCACGCTCATGCTATTACCACCGTGATACTCAAGCGCGGCTTAAAAATGACTGACGAAGGTGTCCAGAGACGCCCCCGGCAACAACTTGCTCGGACCTTCTCGAGTCCCCAAGTAAAGAAAACCCACCACCTGATCACCCGGAGCTCCCCCGAGCGTCTCGACCACGAGAGGGTCTGTCGCGTAACCGCCAGTGCGCCAGATGCATCCAAAGCCAAGGGATTCCGCGGCGATCTGCGCAACGGCCAGAGAGGCAGCAACAGCATGCCCCTGTTCGTCACGACTGACGGTGTCGTGCTCAACTGCGTGCAGCAACCCTGCAATAATAAGGGGGGCTCGCATTGGCGCTTTAGCGGCCTTATCGAGCTTTGCCGTGTCAGAGACGCCGCGCAACTTGAGACTACCAACAAAACACTCGCCCAATGCCCGTCGACGCTCGCCTTGAATCACAACATAGCGCCAAGGCCGGAGCCGGCCATGGTCGGGAGCCCGCAGCGCGGCATGCAGAATCTTCGCCAGCGCTTCTGCGTCAGGACCGGGTTCAACCAGACGGGCGTGAGAGTTACGGTTTAGCAGTGTGTCGAGAGCAGACATGAGCGCTTCGTGAGGGATGTTGGACTAGCTTAACAAACTGGGAGCGAAATCAAACGATACGCCACTCCTCTGGCACCGAGGCGCGCACACTGATAGCGCGATCTCCGAACACGACGCTATTGTCGGTAACCGTGACATCAGCGTCGGTGAGCACGCCCTCGTCAAATCGATACTGGGGTGACCATTGGCCCGACAGCCGGGAAGCCTCAATCGCGTCTTGGGCTGCGGTGCTCGCTTCTTGTTGACGGCGCCATGCCGTCATGGACTTCTGCCCGTGATGCTTCGCGAGGAGCCCTTCGGTAGTTAAGGGGCTCAACAGTGTCGCCGTCGCATTATTGCCGCCGAATCCTTTGCTATTGATCAGGGCGTAGTCGATGTTCTCGCTTTCTCTCTCTGCCAGCGCAAACGCCAGTCGCTCCGTCACCACGTCTTCAGCAATCGCGTCAATACTCTGGATTCGCGGCACCGTATTGTGCTGCCAAATACCCAGCATCGCGGTTAGTTGATCTCCGGCAGCGGCGCCCAGCGAATGCCCCACGTAACTCTTAATGGCCGCCACCGGCCACTCCTCTACGCCATAAGCTTGGGCCACTTTACTCAGCAAGGTCGATTCCGTAACGCGGTTCTGAGGCGTCCCAGTGCCGTGAGCCTGTACCATCCCACGGCGTCGTAGCCGTTCGTCGCCCAGAATGGCGCGCGCAGCCTGAACCGCCTCAGCCACCGTGAGGTAATTGCCGGCACCCGGGCCCGAGATCGACTTCTTTGCCCCGTCGGCCCTAACACCGACATAGGGCGCACTCGCCAGAATTGGCGCACCGAGTTCCAATGCCAACGCATCGTCCATCAGCACAACCACCTGCGCAGACTCCGCCATGGTGAATCCACAATTGTTGCCAAATGGCCTGCAGGCACGACGATGGTCAATCGGGCTCTGGTCTGACTGACTGTCGAGTTGCCGCAGACCCTTATCGGTCGCCAGCGCACCCATGGCAACGTATCCGTCCATCACCTCTACACTCACTGGTGCCTCGGCCGCACCTACCACCGCCACGCGGGAACGCCCGCTGCGGATATCCTCAATACCCAACCGAAGGTTGTAGAGAAAAGTGGCGCAGGCGCCCAACGCCGGCCCCGTGGCACTGAAACTGCCGAGCACATAAGCGCTGATAAAGTCGCCGGGCATTTCCGCAAAGCCAAAAGGGCACTGCTTTGAGGTGACGCGGCGCCCTAGCAAGCGCGATCGCAGCATACCGCCGGTTCCTGCCTCATCCAATTGTCCCATGGCACTGGAGACATAGACGCTGATGGCATCTCCAGGCACCCGCGACGATATATCAGACCAATCCATCCCCAGATCAGCAAGCGCGTCAGACATGGCAAAAATTGCCATCTGTACTGCACGCGGATGATTGCGGGAGGGGTACAACAGGCCGGGTTCAAATCCACTGGGTAGCTGTCCCGCGGCACTCACCTCAAAGGGGCGGGTACTGGGTAACAGCACCTCGGTGCGCTCTGGCAGTGAGACCGTGACCGTTTTGCCATTGAGCTGCTCAGAGATCGCGCCCAACACCGAACCGTCGACCAAGCCTCCAGGATTAAACTCAAACGTGCCCGAGGCTTCACCTGGGAGCATCTGTGCCCGTCGGTGCCAGCTCACCGCCCGATGGTCAAACCACTGCGGCTCAATTTCTCTGATCAAGGTGTGCCGAGCAATGGCGTCGGTGTCGGCCGTACCCATCATCTGCCCAAGGGCACCCTCGGTCGCGCTGCGCTGCGCCGCCGGCAGCGACTCCCAGACCATCCGCTTGTACGCGTGTCGGCGAGAGGTTCTGCCCGCGCTGTTGACGCCGCCGGCGGCCACCATGATGGGAAGTCTGAGCATACTCTCTCCAGATTCAGTCGCGATAAGCGTCCACGCTACCGACATTGACGCATCAGATAGCCGCTGACCTGTGCACTTGCAATGCTTCGGGAGTGTACGCTGGACAGACGTAAAAACTATGCGTATATAGCCATATATTATGCAAATATCGCCATTTTTGGGGTCGCCCTTCCGCGTTGCCGCACTGGCACACGAGCACATGCTGGCGTCCTCCGTCACCCTGCCCATGGAAATTCTGACGGGTGCAGCGCAAACCAAAAGCCAACGCTCGGGGCAGACCCTGGAGTTCGAGTGTTTTAGCTCTCGCGGCGGCCTCCTCGTCACGCAAAGTGGGCTCTCCATCACCACCCAACCACTGGACGCCATCGATCACATCGACCTCATGATCATTCCCGCTATCTGGCGTCATCCGGGTCGCGTGATTCGCAAGCATCCAGATCATATAGACCGGATCTCGACGCACGTAGCGCAGGGCGGGCTGACAGTGAGCGTTGGCTCGGGTACGTTTTTGCTGGCAGAGACCGGTGCGATGGCGGGTCGCTCAGTCACTACTCATTGGCAGTGGTTTGACACTTTCACGGCCCGTTATCCCGCTATCCAGCTGGAGCGACAGCAACTTATTACCCAGTCCGGCCCCATCTATTGTGTCAGTAGCGTCAATTCGGTGGCCGACCTGATGGTCTACCTCTGCTCAGAAATTTTTTCGATGCGGGCCGCCCGACATATCGAAAACCAATTTTCTCCAGAAATCAGACAACGCTTTTCACCCTCAACTGTGGGGGCTCCCCGCGACCTGCATGGGGATGAACTGGTGGCTGATGCGCAAATTGAAATCGCCAGAGATCTCCGTGGCATACCGTCAGTACCTGACCTCGCGGCCCGATTAGGGGTCAGCGCACGCACCCTGTCTCGCCGATTTAAAATGGCCACGGGCCTCTCTATCGGCGACTACACGCTGCAGCGGCGCCTCGACGAGGCCCAATCGTTACTCAGACGGACTAACCTCTCGATTACCGAAGTGGCATTTGAGGTGGGGCTAACAGATCCTTCGCACTTTACCCGTGTGTTCAGAAAACAGCTTGGCTTGACGCCCACGCGTTACCGAGCGGCCGTACGCGACAAAGCGTTCTCTCCTGACCTGGGAGCGAGATGAACTTGCAGGTATGCCGCGGTTCGGGCTAAATGCCCGCCCGACGCATAACTATGAGGATCAACGGTGAGCGACGTATTGATCATTGGTGGCGCCCGAACCCCCATGGGTGGATTGCTGGGAGACCTCTCCGAGGCTACCGCAAATGAATTGGGCACGACCGCCATCGCTGCCACTCTGGAGCGCACCGGAGTCTCACCGGAGGCGATCGATGAAGTGTTTATGGGATGTGTGCTTCCAGCGGGATTAAAACAGTGTCCCGCACGACAAGCGATGCTGGGGGCCAACATACCGAGCAGCACTGGCGCCGTCACGATTAACAAGGCCTGCGGCAGCGGCATGCAGGCCACCATTTTTGGGGCAGACAGTATTACCGCTGGCACTAACCAACTGGCCATCACTGGCGGTCTCGAGAGTATGTCCAATGCCCCGCAATTACTGCTGACCGGCCGCAAGGGGCAACGGCTGGGACACTCCCAACTATACGATCACATGTTTTATGACGGGCTCGAAGACGCTTACACCGGTGCCGCCATGGGTACATTTGCGCAGAAAACCGCTGACGAGCACGGTCTGACCCGAGAAGAGATGGACGCCTTCGCCATCGAGAGCCTCACCCGTGCGCAGCGCGCAATCGACCAAAGCCTGAACAGTCAGGAAATTGCGCCGGTGACAATACGCACTCGGCGGAGTGAGCACTGTGTGTCGATTGACGAACAGCCGCACAAGGCTAATTTGGAGAAAATCCCGCAATTGCGTCCCGCCTTTGCTAGGGACGGCACAATTACACCCGCCAATTCGAGCTCGATTTCCGACGGCGCAAGCGCATTACTGCTCGCCAGTGAAGCCGCAGCAGCGTCACACGGCTTGACGCCGCGAGCGCGCATCATCGGCCATACAAGACACAGCCTAGCGCCGGAATCCTTTACCTTGGCGCCGATCGGTGCAGTGGAGAAGCTGCTCGCCAAAACAGGCTGGTCGGCGTCGGACGTCGACCTTTGGGAGGTTAACGAAGCGTTCGCCATGGTAACGATGCTCACGATGCGGGCTTTGGATCTGGACCCCGCCTGCGTCAACGTCCACGGGGGCGCTTGCGCTCAGGGACATCCCATTGGCTCAACGGGATCACGCATCGTCGTTACGCTGATGCATGCGCTGGAGTATTACGGTAAGAAGCGGGGCATCGCCGCGCTCTGCATTGGCGGTGGTGAAGCAACTGCCATGGCCATTGAACTGATCTAAATCGACGACGCGAATAACTGACATGCTGAGTGACATTCCAACTCTGCTCGACGACATCAGCGCAGGTCGCATGGTGATCCTGATGGATGATGAGGATCGGGAGAACGAAGGCGACCTAATCATCGCGGCGGAAAAAGTCACGCCTGAAATTATCAATTTTTTCGCAACAGAAGCCTGTGGTCTGATCTGTATGCCGATCACACCGGAGCGCGCCAGACTCCTGAAATTGCCCTTGATGGTGCGGGACAATCGATCGCAACACGAGACCAACTTCACAGTCTCAATTGACGCCACCGAACAGGTAGGGCCCGGCGTCAGTGCGGCACAAAGGGCACACACGATAAAAGCCGCTATCGCAGCAAACGCAACGGCCAAAGATATTCGACAGCCCGGTCACATTTTCCCTCTGGTCTCCAAACCAGGCGGCGTTCTCAAACGGGCGGGGCATACCGAAGCGGGGGTGGATCTAGCGCGCATGGCCGGGCTCGCACCCGCTGCTGTCATTGTCGAGATTATGAACCCAGATGGCACCATGGCACGCCGACCTCAGCTGGAGGTTTTTGCAAAAGAACACGGTCTCAACATCGGGACCATAGCCGACCTGATTGAGTACCGGTCCCTGCACGAGCAGTCGGTTGAGCTACATAGTGCCGAAGCAATTCATACCGAGTGGGGGCAGTTCCAGCTCCACACCTTTCGGGATCTCATCGACGATACCCTCCATTTTGCGCTGAGCCTTGGAAATCTCGAGGAGTCGGGTAGCGTACCGGTGAGAGTACAACCGATCAGCACCCTGAGAGACTTACTTGGTACACAGATGGCCCCTAATAATGGCGGCGGCTGGTCCTATCGCGCTGCCATGCGCTATGTGGCTGAGGAAGGCCGCGGGGTGGTCGTTCTGCTGGGCGGCACTGAGACATCGAACTCGGTATTGGAGGGCCTCAATCACTTACTCCACGAAGAGCAGCGCCCGCAACCCCCTCAAAATTATCGTCTCATTGGTACCGGCGCTCAGATATTACGGCACCTGGGGCTTAGCGAGATGAAGCTGATGTCAGCGCCACTGCACTTCAATGCGCTATCGGGCTTTAATCTCCATATCTCGGAGTTCGTGGCCGCGCCCCCTCAATCAAACTAGCTAGATCCACTCCTTCATTAGAGTGAATATCGCATTCAGCGGTGAAAGGTGACCACCTCCGCCAACCCCGCGCGTTCTGTCCGAACCTCGTTCACGGCCGTGTCCGTGGGGTACCCAAAGGACATACCAAACATGAGTTGCTCATGATCGCCAAGGGATAGGGTCGGCCGAATCACATTGACCAGAAAAGCCAGTGCCGTTTGCGGGCAGGAGCCCAAGCCATGGGCGGTGAGCCCCAACATAACGGTTTGGGCATACATCCCAAGATCGCAAGCCTCTCTGAGACCAAAACCGGTCGGCAGAGTAAAAAACGCGACAGCAGGCGCATCAAAAAAACTGAAGTTGCGCATGAACCAGGCGTTACGCTCAGCCTTCTGCTCTCGCGCGATACCCAGAGAGTCATAGAGCGCCGATGCCGATGCGTGTTGGCGCTCCTTATAGACGCCGTCATACTGGCCGTCGTAAGGGAAATCGAGGGCAATTTCTCCGGCAGCGAATTTGGCGGGGAGCTCGGCCCGCAGCCGCTCCAACGTCTCTCCGGTCACCACATGCACAAACCAAGGTTGGGTATTGCAGTTACTGGGGGCGCGCTGTGCCGCACCAAATACCGCCGATATCACCTCCTCGGGCACGGGGTCGGACTTAAAGTCTCGCATAGAGCGCCGTGCATTCACGACATCCAGAAAGGTATTGCTCATTTGAATCGTATCTGACGTTTTCAAATTATTCCCTCGCAAGGTACGGCCACGTGCACATTGGCTGATGGGCCACCATCAATAGATGAGACTAGCGCAGGTTGCTATCGACTCGCTCTGGTATAAATTCTACTGGTAGCCAGGGTGCCAATTGTGAGCGCTGCTGTGCCATATTGGGTGACACCAATCCGCTTACCTCGGAGGGGCATTCACCCGACCCGAACCAATCCAAAGCGGTTGCCACCAGGGATTCCTCCGGGTCGCCAAAAGCTCTGGATATGTCATCCTCTGCCGCGCACAGCGTAAAGCGTCCGGTGCCCGCGAGCCCGATCTGGTGGTAATCCCCCTGATTCTCGCCATTGACCAGCTCGAAAGCTGTGAGGCGCAGCGCAACGTCGCAATCTGCCCTTTCTAGCCCCTCTACTGATTCATGCATATCCCAACGGCCCTGCCCTACCTGTTTACCGTAGGTGTCAGCACCAATGAGCACTGTTTCAACGTGAGGAGCAAGTCCGTTAATGACCAACTCGCTGGCTGATGCAGTGCCACCAGAGGTGATGAAGGCAATACGAATGGGAGATGCGGTGTCTGGTAATCGGTCGAAGATTCCCCAGTTACTCTCGTCCTCGTTGTAATCGGGATGCTGATCGTTGACTTGCACTTTATATGACGGATCGCCCTCCGCGGTGATACCCGCAAGCAGATCCATCATCGTATCGGCAACGCTTAGCAGTCCACCCCCGTTGTAGCGTAAATCCACAATCAGATCGGTAACGTTCTCTTCGTTAAATAATCGACTCGCATCAGAGAGCGAGAAGTAGCCGTCGGCGGGGTCCAACGCCGCGTCGATAAACTGTCTAAAGTGCAGATAACCTACGGGGGAGAGTCCGGCTCGCTCAATCAACAAAGGTTCCCCCGCAAGCGCCGGTGGCGAGAGCTCCTCTTTCACCACCTCGATCTCTAACTCCTCTTCTTGATAAAGAAACCTAAATATCCTTGATACGCCAACCTCGCTGGCGCCAAAAATCTCTTCATTTGAGGCTCCCCTGGCACTGAGCTCCTCGAGGGTTTCAAAACCAGATCCTGTATCTACTGCAATAATTTCCATTCCTCGTCGAACGCCAGCGGCGTAGGCGGGGCCGCTCTCAAACACATCAATAATGAACAATTTCGTGGCGCTGGTTTGAGAGCGAAAACCAAAACCGATGTAAGCACCCGAGCTAATACTGGTCTCGTCTTCAGTAATCGTTGTCATGCGGGAAAACAAATCTCGCCGTTCGTCTATCAGGGGTGCCAACCGCGCATCGAGGTACCCCTGAGCGCTGTCATAGTCGGACTTATTAACGTCAGCCATTTCGTCATACCAGAGGTACCAGCTGTCGACGACCTCCTCCACGAAATCAATTTGAGCTGCGGCGTCACAAGCGTTCCCATCATCGCCACTGCCCGAGCCATCGCCGGTATCTGAGCCGTCACCACCGACGATGGGTGCCGGCGGAGGACTGGAACTGCCACCCCCTGAACATCCGACTGAAAGGGCAAGAAACGCCAGCAATACCGATCTGTGAAATAAACCCACTATTGTCTCCTCGAATCGTGTTGCGCCGTTGACGCCACTTTAGCATTCTCAGTCCAATCATCACCTAGGGTAAACAGTCAGTCAGGTAACCCTTCAATCGAAATCAGAGCCTGTGCAATTAAAAATGGCAATTGCGCCCGCTAGGCGCCATTTGGAGAGATGAACTGATGCAAAATCTATACGGTCCGGCAATCGTACTTGGACTAATCATTGGCGCAGCAATCATCGCCGATGACTTTATTCGACCCCATCCTCATCACTCACGTATGACAGGGCCGGCAGGGCATGCTGGCCCGTCGTTTCCCCGAGAGGATCACAAGGTCTGGGTCATGAAAAAAAACGGTGATGCCGATATGGCGATGCATCGTGAAATGCGCATCATCATGGATGACGAATCAGAGAGCGTTGACCACGAGAAGACCATGGTTATGGTCAAGGTCGAGGATGACGAGCTGGACGCCACTGCGAGCGGTCATGCACTTGCCGAGGCGATCCGCGAGGTGGTGGATACGGCGCGCGCGGAGGGTCGCGAACCGACTGAGGAAGAAATCACAGCGGCGGTAACCGCCGTCAGTGGAGAATCGAGCCAGATCGAGGTGGAAGTGGACGTCACCGGAGCGCGACCGCTACCCGACTAGACGATACCGCGGAACTTCTTATCCCCGGCACTGTCAGAGCTGACTCGCTCGCAAGCCAACGAGCGTTGAGGTTGATGCTGGCCGAACAGCTTCATAAACGCGCATTATGAAATTGGAACGGTGTATATCGTCATCAAATCGAGTCCGACGCATGCGCATCAACCTGATTGAGGATGATCACACCTTCGCCACGGCTCTGACGAAGGCGCTGTCAACAGAAGGTAATACGGTAGATAGCGTCAATACGAGTGAAGCCGCGCTCTTTCTGGTCGAGAATACCGACGCAGATGCGGTGATTCTCGATCTGGGGCTACCAGACAAGGATGGTCTCGAGGTACTGGCGACACTCAAGCGCATTACCTTCGGCATTATCGGCTACCCCGGCTTCGCCACCTACTCCGCCAATAAATTCGCCATGAGCGGATTCTCCCAAGCATTGGCGCGCGAGCATGGAGATACGGATATTCGCATTCGCTATTTTGCACCTGGGGCGACTAAAACCGGACTTAACAGCGCCGCCGTAAATACCCTCAATGCCGAGCTGGGCGTCACAATGGATTCCACTAAGACAGTGGCGCGGGCCTTCTCGCAGTTTCTTCGCAGTAACGCGCTCATTTGCCAAATTGGTTGGCCGGAACGCTTTGTTACATGGCTAAACAAACTTTCACCCGGCACCGTGGGCTCAGCCCTGATCAAACATCTCCCTGTCATTCGGCGTCACGTGAGTTCAGCCTGAACCGACTTATCGGCCCTGAGGCCAGATGCTACTATCGTAGCGAGCGGTGCGGTGATGATCTTGCCCACATAGAGCAAACCTTGGATCTCACCCGCCGATACCCAAAGCCAATGGAATGGAAGCAAGGAAGGCATCATGGATACAAGCACATGGATTACGCTCGGCGTCATCGGCATCGCAGTCATCTGGGCGATTGCCATCTACAACCAACTCGTCTCGCTGTCTAACCGCTACCTGAACGGCTTCGCGCAAATTGAGGTCCAACTAAAACGACGCTATGACCTAATCCCAAATCTTGTCGAAACGGCCAAGGGCTATCTGAGTCATGAACGGGAAACCCTAGAAGCGGTCATTTTGGCCAGAAACGAAGCCGCCGCGGCACTCGGTAACTTAGGGGGGGGCGACGTCACCGCCAGCGGGATCAAGAGTCTGTCAGGCGCCGAGAGCGCACTGGCCGGTGCGTTGGGCAAACTCAACGTGGTGATGGAGGCCTACCCTGACCTCAAGGCCAGCGCCAATATGCAGCAGCTCAGTGAAGAGCTCACGTCAACCGAGAATCGGGTGGCATTCGCCCGTCAGGGTTTTAACGATGCGGTGATGTCATACAACACCTACCGCCAATCTTTCCCCAACATAGTGATTGCCAACCAGTTTGGGCACAGAGAAGACGCGGAGTTGCTGGAGTTCGAGGACAGCGCCAAAATTCAGGCAGCGCCCGACGTCAGCTTCTCCTGACACAGAGCCTGACCGTGGATTTCTTCCGCGAACAGGACATTGCCCGCCGTAACACGCGTCTGCTGACCATCCTTTTCATCGTTGCGGTACTGGTGCTCATCGGCATTACCAACGCGTTATTCGTTGGCTTCATTCTGGTCGAGACAGGTGCTGGCGGTTCGGCGACCCTGACTACCGATCTCGTCAATTGGCAACAGTTCCTCGCTGTGGGCGGCGTCATCACACTGGTGATCGGCGCCGTGGTATTGGTGAACTGGATCAACTTCGCTCGTGGTGGTAGCCAGATTGCCGCTGCGCTGGGCGGCCGACTAGTGCAACCCGGCTCGGACGACCCCCTAGAGCGACGCGCTGCCAATATCGTTCAGGAAATGGCGCTGGCAGCCAACATGCCGATTCCGTCGTTATTCGTGCTCGATGCCGAACCCGGCATCAATGCCTTTGCGGCGGGCACCCGCCCCGCCAATGCCGTTGTGGCGGTGACGCGTGGCGCACTGACGGGCCTTGACCGGGATCAACTTCAGGGGGTGATCGGGCACGAGTTCAGCCATATTCTCAATGGCGATATGCGGCTCAGCATTCGCCTCGCCGCCATGCTGCGGGGCATCACTTTTATTGGTGACGTCGGCAATATCCTGCTGCGCAGCTCGTCGCGACGGCGTCGCTACAGTAGCAGCAACAAAGATGATGGCCGCGGTGCCGCGCTGGCTATGGGCCTGGGGCTGTATCTGATTGGTTTACTGGGCGGTTTGATGGCCGGACTGATCAAGTCCGCCATTTCTAAACAAAAAGAGTATCTGGCGGATGCCTCGGCCGTGCAGTTCACCCGCAATCCCGAGGGCATCAGTGATGCCCTGAAAATTATCGGCGGCCATGCATCGGGCACCTTCGTCGACAGTGCTCGAGCAGAAGAGATGTCGCACTTATTCTTCGGACAAGTGAAGCATCGCCTCTGGAGCGGCTTCGCCACCCACCCGCCGATTGAAGAGCGCATTGCCCGCATTGACCCGGATTGGGATGGCCAATTTTTGCCAGCACCTGCACCCGAGGAAGTAGCAGCGGAAGCCACGCCCAATGCCGATCCCGGACACCGGGCTGCACTTGCGGCCATCGCCGCAACCGCCACCGTCGCAGGCGGTACTCACGCAGCATCTGCGAGTCCATCCAATGTGCTGGCGGCACAAGACGAAGACAGCGCATTACTGGAGGAGACCCGCGATCCATTGGGCGCCATGGCTGTGGTACTGGCCATGGTCTGGGACCCTCTCCACGAAAAAACCCAATGGCAGGCTCTGGAATCCGATACCATTGCCGGCCTCGCAGAGACGACCCGTCGATGGTGCGAATCATTGAGGCGACGCACCGGCGCTCAGCGACTGTCGCTTTTGGAGCTGTGTCTTCCCACCCTGCGAGGGCTGTCGGCCGAGCAATACCAGGTTTTTCGCGAACGCTTGCTCAGCTGGATCAGCGCGGATGGCAAGACCGTGCTCGGTGAATGGTGCCTGTTCCAAATCATTCGGCACTACCTCGACCCCGAGTTGCTGGGCACTCGCTCAACGCGGCCACAGCACAAGACGCTGGCGGTCGTTACTGACGATCTGGCCACGGCGCTGGGGGCACTCGCCCACCTGACAGCAGAAGATACCGAGCGAGCGTTCACACGGGGAGCTGAGGTGCTCGACCTACCCCTGGTATTACCCGATACCGCAGCCCTGAACATGTCGGCCTTTGGCGCGGCCGTAGATAACCTTGCAGCCTGCTATTCATTGTTAAAGGTACCGGTGTTGAAGGCTATGGCAGCCGTCGCGGCCGACGACGGAGTCATCAGTGACAGCGAGTTGACGCTAGTCAAAGCCATGGCGGCTGTGATGGACTGTCCGGTGCCAGATGCCATGTTGGCAGCACACGGCATCGCTGTGACCGCTACCGACTAACAAGCTGATCTCTAGGTTGATCCTTACCAGCCTCATGCCCTAAAGTGCAGCGACTTGTTTGGAACAAGTCATTGCAACGATAACCACTGAAAACGTGTCTGCAGAGGACCAACGCCATGCAATCAGCCGAAGACCGTCTCGCTATTTCAGAAGTATTGAACCGAATGGCCTACTGCTACGATGAGGGCCGTCTTGATGAGCTCGCCGCCTGCTTTGCCGACGACGCCATCATGAGCATGCAAATCGCCGGCGGCGATATGGTGGGGCCGTTTGAAGGCCGCGATAACATTATGGAGCTCTACCGTGGCGCCAAGTCGACTCAAACTGACGTGCGCCGCCACGCCATTACCAACATTATGTTTGACACTTCCGGCGATACCCTCGCGGTCACATCCTATCTGACCCTGTTCGCGACCGAGCACGGTGACACAAAGTTACTGACCACCGGAGTCTATCGTGATCAGGTAGCGCAGGTAGCAGGTGACTGGAAGATCACTCGACGCCATATCGATCTCGACAGCGCTTACTGAGCACCCCGCGTGAATCTCGGCCGCATTCCCGCAAAGACTGCCCTGCTGAACCCCGGCAAGGAAGCGCTGATAGACATCCCTAATAATCGGCGAATGTCTTTTGGTGAACTGGACGAGCGCATCCGGCGACTGGGTAATGGGCTGTGCACCGAGCTCGGTCTGAGCAAAGGGGATCGTGTCGCCATTTTGTCCAAGAACTGCATCCAGTACATGGAAGTCTTCTATGCCTGTGCGCGCTGCGGACTCATTGCCCAGCCGCTTAATTGGAGGCTCAGCGAACCCGAGATGGCGAAGATTCTCGCGGATGGCGAGCCCAGCGTCGTCATTGCATCTGAAGAATACAGCGACCAGACCATGCGCTTGATGGCGAACCTTAAGATCCCTGTCGCACTGGTCTTTACCACCGATCCCGACTGCCGTTACGAGCAGTTGATCGCTAACGCCAGCGACGCGGAACCATTAACCTCGGCGGAGGTTAACGGGGATGATCCGGTCCTTATTCTCTACACCGGGGGCACCACCGGCGAGTCCAAGGGTGCACTGCATTCCCATCATTCGCTTTACATGGGCATGCTGAATCAGTCCATTGCGGAACGGATTGTACCGACTGATGTCTACATGCTTACCGGACAGATGTTCCATATTCCAGTGGCACTGGCCATGAACTACATGGCCCATGGCTGCCCCGTGGTTCTCATTAATTTTGAGGCCAAACTGGCCCTCGATGTGATTCAGCAAGAGCGCGTGTCTGCTTTTCTCGGCATTACCACCATGATCAACTGGATGATGGCAGTAGACGGATTCGCAGATTATGACTTGAGCAGTCTGCGCAACTTCCAATACGGCGGGGGCCCCATGCCGCGCACCGTGGTGGAAGCGGCCTTGAAGGTCTTCCCCTGCACAATGATTCAGGGTTATGGCCAAACCGAAGGTATGACCATGACCTTTCTGTCACAGGAAGATCATGCACGCGCAATACAGGGCGATCACCCAGAGCGATTGGCTTCCTGCGGCCGGGAGGGGTTTGTTTCAGAAATACGAGTCGTCGACACCGATGGCAAGCCGGTACCGAGAGACGGAGTCAGCGCGGGAGAGATCATTGTTCGCTCAGAGGCCAACATGCTGGGCTACTGGCGACGACCAGAGCTGACCGCACAAACGCTCCGGGACGGATGGATGTGGACCGGAGACATCGCTACCTGGGACGCGGACGGTTACGTGTTTATCGTCGATCGGGCCAAAGACATGATTATTTCAGGCGGCGAGAATATTTACAGCACGCAGGTTGAGGCAGCGATTCATCAGCACCCTGCCGTGCTGGAATCCGCGGTTTTCGGCGTGCCGGATAATGTCTGGGGCGAAGCGGTTAAAGCGGTGGTGGTGCTCAAGCCAGGGGAGACCGCGACCGAGGCTGAAATTATCACCGAGGCCAGTAAGCATCTGGCTTCCTATCAAAAACCCAAGTCGGTGGATTTTGTCGATGCCCTCCCCAAGGCCCCAACCGGCAAGATTCTGAAAAGGGATCTGCGCGACCCTTATTGGCATAATGCGGAGCGCAAGGTATGACGGCTTTGCTCTCGGAGGGAATCCTCTCCTGCATCGGCCGACAGAGTGCGCCCCGACGGGAAATCGTCACCCGCCGCGACATCCGAAAGTATGCCATTGCCACCGATAACCGACAGGCAAAGTACCTCGCAGGTGAAGTGGCCCCGCCGCTGTTTCATGTGCATCTGTTTTGGGATGTAGTGCCGCTTTCAGCCCTTTCTCCCGATGGCGTTTCCATCGACACGCTCTTGCCTCGATTTCCCCTCGAGAAGGCCATGGCAGGTGGGCTTGATATCACCTACCACCAACCCATCAAGCCCGGCGACTGGTTAACCGCCACCAGGACACTCACCGATATCTATGAAAAATCCGGGCGCAGCGGCCCACTCATTTTCTACGAAGTGTTGATGGAGGTGCACAACGACGCGGGCGAGCCAGTCGTCACCGAAAAGACCACGAGGATTCTGAGATGAGCCTCACGCCAAAGGTGGGCATGGCGCTTCCCGAACGTCAGCACCTCTGCGAAGTGGTGCAACAAATGCTCTACAACGCCTCATTATGGAACGGCCATCGGATCCATTTCGACATGCCCTACGCGACCGAAGTCGAGGGATATCCCGGCTTGGTTGTAGCCGGACCACTGATCGGCGACTGGCTGCATCAAGTGGTCGATGAGTGGCTGGGTGACGCTGGCACCATAACGGGTATTGAATACTCCAACCGCATCGCCGCCTTTGTCGGCGAGACCGTGACAGCCGGTGGTACAGTAACCGCCTATGATCCGGGGACAGGCGAACTTCGGCTGGAGGTCTATGTCAAAAATGACCGCGAAGAAGTACTCGCCCCCGGCGTCGTAACGGCCAGGCTGAATCGATAGCGAGACGTCCATGGCAAACACCGGATTAAACAGTCACTGCGCACTGATCGGCATGGCCGAGAGCGACGTGGGAATCGTCCCGGATAAAACCCCCCGGGAACTCTGCGTTCAGGTAACGCTCGACGCCGTACGCAACGCGGGCCTCACACTGAGAGAGGTTGACGGCCTCATCACCTGCAATGCCTTTGCTGAGCCCATCATGTATCACGCGGAAGCGGTGGCAGAATATTTGGGCTGGCAACCCAGGCACTGTGTCACCGTGAACACCGGCGGTGGCACTACGTTTATGGCGATTAACATGGCTGCCGCAGCCATCGCCGCGGGAATGGCACATACCATTGTCGTGGCCATGGCAGACAGTCTGCGGAGTTTTATGACCCGCGAGCAGGCGATGGTGGTCCAGTCGAGCTCCGGACACCCTCATTACGAGCAACCGTATGGACCCACAGTGCCTGCCTACTATGCGCTGATTGCACGTGCGCATATGGACCGCTTTGGTACGACCGAGGAGCATTTTGCGCATGCAGCGGTATCTTGCCGAGCGTGGGCCAACCAACATCCGAAGGCGCAAATGCGAGAGCTGATCAGCGTCGAGGACGTATTGAGCTCTCGCTCCATCGCCGACCCCCTGAAGGTTCTCGACTGCTCTCTCGTGTCTGATGGGGGGGCTGCAGTGGTAATCACCCGCGGGGACCGCGCGAGCAGCGCTGCCCAAAAGCCTATCTACCTCCTGGGGTATGGCGAGGGTCATGCCTACGAGCACATCAGTCAGGCTCAGGATCTCACGACATCTGCGGCCGTCACATCGGGCCGCGCGGCCTACGCAGATTCAGGTTTGACCCCAAATGATATGGACTTACTGCAGCTATACGATTGCTTTACTCCCGCCCTGCTCATACAGATCGAAGACCTCGGTTTTTGCGCGAAAGGTGAGGGGGGCGACTGGTTGGCCAGCGGCGTCAGCCTGCCCGGGGGGACTAAACCGCTTAATACCCATGGTGGCATGTTGTCCTACTGTCATCCGGGTAATCCGGGTGCGATGTTCGGGCTGACCGAGGCGATGTTGCAGCTGCGAGGGCAAGCCGGTGAGCGGCAACTGGCCGATATGAATACGGCGTTGTGTCATGCGCAAGGCGGTATCATGTCTAGCCACGCCACGCTGATTCTGGGGAACGAGCAGCCATCATGAGCAGACCCACACCACGGCCTTCTCCCACCGAGCTGCCCTTTTACGAGGCATGCGCCCGTGGCGAATTAACGTTGCAACACTGCGAGCCCTGCGACCGATTCCTGTTTTATCCGAGAACCCACTGCGATCACTGCCATAATCCGGCGCTGGAGTGGCAGCAGGTGAGCGGCAAAGGCACTATTGCCAGCTATACCGTGGTGCGGAGAGCCGTATCGGAGGCCTTCACGGCTCCCTATGTGATCGCGCTTATTGATTTGGTCGAGGGCCCCAGGATGATGAGCCAGATCGTAGACACTGAACCCGAGGCGCTGGCAGTGGGGCAGACGCTATCAGTTGCGTTTGAGGCATGGTCAGAAGATATCAAACTGCCCGTTTTTAAATTGCATGGCGTTTTGGGCAAATGAGCCCCAGCTCAAAACTCATAAAGTGAGGGGAAAATGAACAGCCGAATGATTCCTGTTGCCGTTATTAATCCCGGAGCCAGCCCGGAGAGCCTCGAAGCCAAACAGCCTGCTATCGACAATGGTGCAGAGGTTTACGCCAAGGACGGTTATTTCAGTCGCGAGTACATGGAGCGCGAGTGGCACAAAGTCTGGACCGAGAGCTGGCTGATCGCGGGCGTCAGCACAGACCTTGGCGAGGTCGGCGACTACTTTCTTTTTAGGGTGCGCGACGAGTCCATCATCGTGACCAAAACAGTGTCGGGAGTCAGCGCGTTTTACAACGTCTGTCCGCATCGCGGCGCCCGGTTGCTCACTGAAGAGCGCGGTAATAAAAGAGTATTCGTATGCCCCTTCCACAGCTGGAGTTTCCGCAACGACGGGACGCTTCGCGCCATCACCGACGAGGAGACCTTTCAGGACGCGGTGATCTGTCATCGACCGGGTCTGACCCCGGTAGCGTGTGAGGAGCACGCCGGTTTGATTTTTATCAGCATGTCCGATGACCCGATTCCGCTGAAGACCGCCATTGGGCTACCCGAGGGTTACCTCGAGAACTATCAAATCGACAAGATGCGGGTAGTTCGACACGTGCGCAGCGAGTGGGGCTCCAACTGGAAGGTAGGTGTTGAGGCCTTTTATGAGAGTTATCACCTGCACGCAGTGCACCCTGAAACTCGGGGCGTTATGGGTGACCTTAATGTGCAGTACGATTTATACCCCGGGGGCGCGAGTCGCATGATCGTCCCGCTGGGCCAACCCAGCCCCCGCCAGGCTGACCAGAGCACCGTCAATGAGGGTCTGCAATGGATGCTGCAAGAAGCGGGAGTGGACCCCAACGATTTTTCGGGTACTGCTGCTGATGTCCGGGCCGCCATTCAGCAAGCGAAGCGCGAGCGATCTGATCGGCTTGGCTTGGGTTATGAGCGTTTCACCGATGGACAGCTCTCGGATAGTTGGGCGACCGGGATCTTTCCCAATGTACAAATTGGCTGCCATCCCGAGGCAATCTTTTTAATGCGCTTCATCCCACACGATACTGACCCTGAGCGCTTCTGGTACGACACCATGACGCTGATGTTCCCGGTGGATGACCCCGATTACTCTCCACCCGCCTGGATGGGCCTGCCCGAGGGCACCGACGTAACTGGGCAGAATAGACCCGCGACCGAGGAGTTTCTGATAGACGAAGATCCCGGCCTCGGGCTGGTTTTGAGTCAGGATGCTGCTTTCCTCCCCTCCGTTCAGGAAGGCATGCGCAGTAAGGCGTTCAAGGGCCAGCTCTGGGGCGAACAGGAGCAGCGTCTGCGCCATTTCCATGTTGAGCTGGAACGCTGGCTCAATCGCTGAAAGCCTTGCAATCTCGAGGCCGCACAGATGACTGCGCCAGCGCGTGAGCTCGCCAGCCCGGCCCTCTGGTGGGATGGCATAACTCGCCCCGCGCCAGAGTCACCCCTTGAAACCGAAAGCACTTGCCAATACACCATCGTAGGCGGTGGCTACACCGGGCTGTGGACGGCTTATTTCCTCAAACAAAGGCAACCACAAGCAGACGTCGTGTTGGTAGAAGCCCAACAGGTAGGCCACGGCGCCTCCGGGCGAAACGGCGGTTGGCTGATGGGTTCTCTCGAGGGCTTGCCCACGTTTGCGAGCGCCGACGGAAGGCTCGCTGAGCCTGTACGAAGAACGCTGAATCAACTGGTAACCGATGCTGGACAAGTACTCTCTGAGGCAGACATCGACTGCGACTTTTACCACGGGGGCTGCCTCATGGCGGCGGCACGGTTCGACGCGCAAACAGATCGCGCGCGCGCGGCTCTCGAACATTTCAGGCGGCTCGGCTTCTCCGATGAAGACTACCAATGGCTGTCGCCACAACGACTCAAAGAAAGGGTATCGGTGGCCAAACCCGGCGGCGGCATTTACACACCGCATGTTGCCCGCGTGCAACCGGCCAAATTGGTAGCCGGGCTGGCAAAGGCTGTTAAAGCTTTGGGGGTTCGACTATTCGAGCACACCCGCGCAAGCAGCATCTCCCCCGGGCAGGTGACCTGCGATCGCGGCATCATTCATGCAGACCATATCGTGATCGCGACCGAGGGTTACTCCGAGCGCGGCAGCCCGCTTCATCGGCGCATTGTGCCCGTCCAAACCGGTATGGTCGCCACCGAACCACTCTCCGCTTCGCAGTGGGATGAGCTTGGGTTGCATCAGTGGGAAACTTTCGCCGATTTTAGTCGTGCCGCTACTTACCTCCAACGCACCGCCGATAACCGACTGGTGGTGGGTGCTCGAGGACACTATCAGCTGGGTGGTTTACCGCAGCATTCACTCTCAGACGACGATGCACTGCGTAGGCACCGAGAGAAAGTTGCCCTTTCGCTGTTTCCGCAACTGCGGGGCGTGACCTTTACCCATAGCTGGGGCGGTAGCGTGGGGGTATCTCGCGCATGGCAACCGCATGTGATTTACGACCGCACGACTGGCATAGCTACCGCCGGAGGCTACGTTGGCGAGGGCGTTGGAGCGAGCTTCCTGTTCGGCCAGACCTTGGCCGATTTGCTAACCAATACCCCCTCCGAGAGGACTCAGATGCCCTGGGTTACCTGCCGTGAGATCGCTGCGCTCAAAAAATGGGAGCCCGAGCCAATACCGCGCTGGGGTTTCAATGCGCTCATGAGCACATTCCGTGTCGAGGAGTGGTTAGCCTCGCGTTACGGTGGAAGCCTCGCCAGCGCTCTGGTCACGAAGCTGTGTGACCGGCTAACGCCGCACTGAATCTTTGGGCCGGGTGCACCAACCCCCGGTGCAAGGCTTGGCTGACGGAGTGACCTATGCTCTCTCGGGCGCCTCGGCCCCGCCTGGCTTAAGTCGATGACCGATCCAGCCACCCAGTGGCAGGCAAGTCGCAATCAAGGCCAAGAAAATCCAGTGATGCCAGACCGGCATAGATTCCCAAAATTGTGTTTGCACCGATATGCCGATCAACAGCATGTCGGCCGTCGCACCCACAAGGCAGACCGTGCGACAACGACCCTCGCCCGAGATAAATCCCACAGCAACACCGCACAAGAGTAAAATTGTGGCTTGCAGGGCCTCAATAGAGAGCACCAGCGGAACATAAGAAGTGCCGCCTAAGCCATTGACTTGCTGAGGGAAACGCACAATCCACCACGCCAGCAACGGAACACACAACACACCGTAGATGAGCGGTGCCGCAATCACCGACGCCAGAAATCTTAATCATGGCATTTGCGGCATTCTCTCTTCAAACCCAGCAGTTGTTAGGACGCCCGTATTTGCGAGCGCACCAGCATCAAAACCGGCGCATACCGGCTAAGTCACCCACAGCAGAGCCTTTCTTCGTTGTTCGGCACCCAAGAGTGTATACTTCGCGGCCGGTCCACAGCGAGGAAAACAATATGAATGCCCCGCAGCAAGTTGTAGTCAGCCCCGATGTCGAAATAAAGATGCAGGATGCGCTGGCAGCGCAACGAGAGAGTTATCTGCAGGAGGGGTATGTCTCCGCAGAAACCCGAATCGATCGAATCAACCGCGCCATCGATGTGCTGGTTCGCCATGCAAGTCGTATCAGCGAGGCGATCAACAAGGATTTTGTCTGCAGGCCTGACCAGATTAATCTGATGACAGATGTTGCGGCGTCAATTGGTTCGATGAAACATTGCCGCAAGCACCTGAAAAAGTGGATGAAGAGTGAGAAGCGTCCCTCCACTTTCCCCCTGGGGCTACTCGGCGGCCGCTCGCATATCCAGTACCAGCCCAAGGGCGTAGTGGGTATTGTGGCGCCCTGGAACTTTCCCGTCTCAATGGTATTCCAGCCACTCGCTGGCATTCTCGCAGCGGGCAATCGCGCGATGATCAAACCATCAGAGTTCACACCCGAGACTTCTAAGGTCATTGAAGAGATCATTGCCGAAGCGTTTGACCCCACGGAAGTCACAACGTTTTGCGGCGGTCCCGAGGTAGGTCAAGCCTTCACCTCCCTTCCCTTCGATCACATGATTTTCACTGGCGCAACCAACATTGCCAGGCACGTGCTTACGGCAGCGGCGCGCAATCTGGTGCCTGTAACGCTGGAGTTGGGGGGTAAATCTCCGGTGGTGATTTCACGCTCAGCGAATCTGGAGCAAGCAATATCGCGGGTCATGGTGGGCAAAACCCTCAATGCGGGTCAAATCTGTCTGGCACCAGACTACCTTCTGGTACCCGAAGAGCAGCTTGAGGAGGTTATTAGGCTCGCGACTCAAGCAGTGGCCGACATGTACACCAGCCTGCGTGACAACGACCAATACACCGCGGTCATTAACGAGCGCCATCACAAGCGCTTGAGTAGCTATCTTGAAGATGCTGAAAAACGCGGCTGTCGCATTATTCCGCTTAACCCGGCAAACGAGGATTTCAGTACCGGAACGGGCAAGATCCCTCCCACGCTGATTGTGTCACCGGAGACTGATGCCCTGTGTATGGAAGAGGAAATCTTCGGGCCCCTCTTGCCGATTCGCACTTACAAAGATTTCGGCGAGACCATCGACTACATCAATGCGAATCCGCGCCCACTGGCGGCCTACTATTTCGGCACCGACAAGGGCGAGGAAGAGACCTTTTTGCACCGCACCACATCAGGCGGCGTCTGCATCAACGATGTCATCTTCCACATCATGCAGGAAGATATGCCCTTTGGCGGCATAGGCCCCTCGGGCATGGGGTCCTATCACGGTGTTGAGGGGTTCAAAACCTTTAGCCATGCCAAGTCGGTTTACAGCCAAAGCCTGAGGTTCAATGTGGCAAAGTTGGGCGGGGTCTTACCCCCCTACGGGAAGACAACCGACAACAATATCAAAGCACAGATTAAAAGCTGACGTGCCGGATGGGCTTTAACTCGACATAAAAAACCCCGCTAAGCGGGGTTTTTTATGTCTGAAACAGGCGTCACTTGAGAATATAGGCCTGCACGACTAAATCCCGGGTGAGTGGATTAAACGTGATTACGTCAAGGTTCATTTGTCCGTTAGTGATATTGACTACGTTGCGCATCACAATCACCCCGTCTTCCAGCTCCCAAAAGCCCTGAAACCGAGCGGAGGCGTAGCCCTCAGGCGTAAAACCTCTGCCCTGCCCGTCTACCGTTCCCCCGGTGCGCGCGGCGTTATAGCTGAGACGGTAGGTCACATAGACCTTACCGTATCCTTGCATGTCGCCTTCTGCGCTTACCGTGGTCACTTCCTGGCCCAGATCAACAGAGGTGACATTCATCGCCGCATCGGGTTGACGCTTTTCAAGCCCAAGATCACTGTGACTATCGGCAAGCGCCAGCGGCGTTAATAAAATCAGGCCGACCAAAAACCAATTTTTCATCATCTTCCCCTTAATATCGCTTTGCTGTTTCACGTGCCGTGGTAGAGCGATCCCTGCCTATTACCCTCACGCCTATACACCACCATACATCAGCATCGCCCAAAAACCACC